>Ga0154000_1000044_pt1 | contig 41615 bp, 37 predicted proteins | sample TSNC084MetaG_FD_104674 | JGI IMG/M metagenome (GOLD analysis project Ga0154000, IMG submission 104674) | Attine ant fungus gardens microbial communities from North Carolina, USA - TSNC084 MetaG | ecosystem: Host-associated > Fungi > Mycelium > Unclassified | place: USA: North Carolina, Lumber... | reverse complement strand
GACCTTCGCGATGACCTGTTCAGGGGTGTGTCTACGTGCCATGATTCGTGAATTTCCTCCTGTGCCCATTATCGGACACGAAAGTCACACAGACACTGGACTTCTACACAGGGACCCAACCAAGAGGACCATCAGGGGGATCGATGACAAGCTACGAAAGCGACTTCGACGCAGCACTCAACCGGGGGCGGGTCTATGACAGTGCCGAGCAACTACGCGCTACTCCAGAGGGAACGCCGATCGCCGATGCTGAAGGCAGGCACTGGATTCGCGGATTCAACGACCCGGCCGAACGACGGTGGCGACGCCGAAAGGCTCCGCGGCTGATCTGGGTGGAAATCGGGGGCGACCACCGCCGGTGCCCATCCTCCGAGATTCCTCTCCCCGCCACACATGCGGCCACCGAGGACTTCTGGCCCACGACTCTCGTGGAGGGTTCGGGGACGCCCGTGTCGATCGGGGCGATCGCGGGAGGCTGTGTCGGTGGGAATCCCGGCCTCTCGCTGTGGAACGGGGCAGAGGCACTCGCCCGTGACTTGTTGCCGGGTGTGGGGAAGTCGAACAGGGTTGGTGGCGGCAGGAACCAAGTCGATCCGACAGGCTGGATGTACGGCAGCGACACCGTGACGGTGCGGAACGCCCACTCTGCGGACTACCTGTCGACCCCGATCGCCGCGATACCGGCGAATCTCGCGAACCTCTTCACCGCGACGTCGTGGAATGAGACAGACGGGAATTCGCCGACGAGCAGCTGAGAAGATAGACAGTCACCGGCATCTCGTCAGAGGAGAATTTCGTGCAGCAGGGCGACCACGTGAGAATCGGGACCGGAGCCGTCTCGGTGTTCACGAACGCCAGCGTCGACGAGGACGCTCACGGAACAACCTTCGGATCGTATCGTTGTGCCCGTTTTCGAGTCCGGTGTCTGGAGGTTTCGCCAGGTAACCGGATGGGGGTGGCGCCTGTCCTCAAATTGTCGTTTCCCGAAGGGCGTGGACGATGACGGATCGGGTGTCTTTACCCCCGGTGCTCGAGTAGTCGCGAAGGATTCCGAAGATAGGGTCCCATTCGATAACAGTGAGGTCTGTGACTTGACCATGTCGGGTAAAGGGGTCCGTTGCGATCAGTTCATCCAGCTCTCGACGGTCGGAAGCGCTGATGATGAGTGCGGCGGTGCGGTTTTCGTCGTGGGTGGTGGTCGGACCCGATGCAAGAATGGTTCCGGATTCGACATGTTCCGCAATCCATTCCAGATGGGGTTCTAGATGTGTACGCCATCCATGAGGATCTGGATGGGTGTAAAAGACGAGATATTGAGGCACGATGATTTCCTGTTCTTGTCGGCTGACCCTCACAATTGGCCGAAATCCCGGATTCGTCCTATCTGGGTTGTCGGGGGCCTGTCCATTCCACGGCAGTGGAGCGGCGGCCTTGCGGGGCAGGTCTATTCGTTGGAGGGATCTGAATTGGTGACGCGGGGAGCTTCGATGTCGAGGTCTGCGAGTGCGCGCAGTCCCATGGCGATGGTGTTCTCGGAGAATGGCACTGTGAGTGCGAGTGCTGCAACGATTTCTGCGTTTGTAGCGCCGTAGTGGCGTGCGTTGTCGATGTGGAGCTTGGCGCCGGCGGCGTAGAGGTGGGTGGTGGAGAGGTCCGCTACCACGAGCGCGAGTTCGCGCCACTTCGGCGCCAGGCCGTTTTTCCGCCAGAGTGTTTTCCCCATCGATCGGTATGCGGAGAATAGCCGTGGAGTGTGTTCGGCCATCATTCCGTGTACCCCGGGGAAAGGGCCTTCGAATGCGTCCCAGTATCCCCCCGTCGTGGAGTGGGGAACGGTGTAGTCGCTGGGATCGAAAACGAGGGGCAGGCCGATGGCGAGGCTGTGCGTGGAGATCATCGACAGCAGTTCGAGGATGTCGAGTACTTCTCGGTGACTCGCCCCGAGCTGGAGGGCGCGGCGTATGCGCTCGTTGACGCCGCGTTGTTCGAGGACTGTCATCGAAGCGTCGTGCGCCAGCAGTAGCAGCTCGCGTATGTGCGGTTCGAGTTCGGCAGCTGCGTAGGCAGCGTCGAGGTACTCGGAATACGACTCGGCGAATTCGAAGTCAAGGTCGATCAGCAGTTCCCACTGGGCGCTGACTCCTCCGTAGACTCGCGTGATCTTGGCGCGAATATCGTCGGCGCTCACAGCGTGGTGACCGGAAGGGGGAGGCCGGGGTGAACGGCAGGCAGGGAAATTACGGTTCCGCCTTTGGCGACGGTGACGATCAGTCGGTCGAGCTCTGCTCCTGCGAAGCACACGCTCGTCACGAGTACACCGGTGCCGAAGAGGAGTTCGTGGCGGAGATTCCCGTTGTCGTCGACAGCGATGACGTTGTCGCCGCTGCTTCCGGCGATCCAGAGCCATCCGGCGGTGTCGACGGCCATGCCGTCGGGCCGACCGCGTCGGAGAGTGACTGCCCACCCGTCCGCTGTGCACCCCCCTCCGAGGGGGACATCGTAACGGCGAACAGTGTCGGTGGCGGTCTCTGCGACGTATAGTTTGTCGTGGGTGCTGTCGAAGGCCAATCCGTTGGGAAACATTAACCCCCCCATCTGCGTTTCGAGCTTGTGGGTAACCGGATCGTAGGCGTGGAGTCGACCTGGTTTGACCTCGCCGACAGCGTGTTCGGCAGTATCTGTAAACCACAGCCGTCCGTCGGGTCCGAAGACGCAGTCGCTCGGGGCTGTGACTGTTCCTGTCAATTCGACGCTCAGCTCGCCTTTTGTCCAACGCTGCAGTGACGGAGCGGTTTTCATGGTCGAACGAGATGGCATCGCAGTTCCGCCGTTCTGCGTGATCCACAGGTCGCCGTCCTTGCTCAGTGCGATTCCGTTGGGACCGCCGCCGGTTTCGCAGAGCAGTGTCGGTCCTGATCCATCCAACGGAACTCTGTAGATGTGTCCCCGATTGATGCTGGTGACGGCCACCGCATGGTCGTCGATCTTGGCGGGGCCTTCGGTGAAACCGATTCCGTCGGCAATCACTGTTGCGTCAGGGGGGAGCTGAAGCGACGATTTCACTGTCTCCTGAGTTTGCATCAGTAGTTCCTTTCCTGCGTGATCATTGTGGGATCTGGATCGGGTGTGAAACGGGCTGCGGTATGCCCGTCGATGTCGACGAAGACGGCGCGAACTCGCATTCCTATGGCGAGTTCGGTGTTGTCGGCGTCGACGATGTTGGTGATGAGTTTGGTGCCTTCATCGAGTTCGACGACTGCCACGTTGTACGGGGCCGGCCCGAAGTTGGGGAAGTAGATCTTGTGGAAGACCCCGAACGTCCAGATCGTGCCTCGGCCTGTGGATTCGATCCATTCGAAGGAGTCGAAGGCGCCGCAAGTGCTGCATGCCGCACGGGGAGGAAACTGGGCGACGTCGCAGCTGGTGCAGCGGGTGATGATCAACTCGTGTCGATCGAGTGCCTCGAAGTACGGTGTGAGGAGTCGAGATGACGGAGTGAAAGGTGTTGTGGGGATGGTCATTTTATCGTTCCGATCCAAAGATTATGGAGGACACGACCGGCGAGGGGCAGACATACTGAATGAGTGAGGTTCTCTCGAGCTGCCGGTCACCGCAGGTCCGTCTGATCTGGCGTACGGCTTCCACCGTGAGTCCCCAACCCTGCATGTAGCTTTCGGAGAGGTGGCCACCGCTCGTGTTGAGTGGGAGTTCGCCTGCGAGGCCGATTCTGCCGCCTTGGATGTAGTCTCCGGCTTCACCCGGTTCACAGAATCCGAGGCCCTCCAGCGCGAAGAGGACGTTGGGACTGAAATTGTCGTACACCATCAAGGCGTCCACGTCGGTCCGCTTCACGTCGGCCATGCGGTACGTGCGTTCGCCGACCATACGGGTGGCACCGCACCAATTGTCCTCGGGCGGAAAGTCGGAATTGACCAGCTGACCCTGCTGGCCGAAGCCCAGTACGTAGGCGGGAGGATTCGGGTAGTCGGCTGCCTCGTCTGCGGCGCACATGATCAGCGCAACTCCGCCGTCGTTGATGAGGCAATAGTCCATGACGTGCAGGGGCTCGACGATGTAGCGAGAATTGTGATAGTCCTCGAGACTGAGTGGTGTTCGCATGACGGCATTTTCGTTCAATGACGCATTGTGGCGGAAAGTCGTTGCCACGGTGGCTAATTGATCGTCGGTCGTGCCGTACAGATACTTGTGGCGCTGATACATCATCGAATAGAATGCGCCGGGAGATGTGAAACCGTAGGGTGCGGTCAGATCCGCGGATGTTCCGTACGCTTCGCCGACGACGCCGCCGTAGGTCGCGCCGGCCGATCGCCCGTTGTTGCCGTACACCAGCGCAACACGCCTGCACAGCCCGGAGGCGATTGCCATGGCTGCCATCTCGATCGAGGCCCCGGACATTCGCCCTTCTGAAGGTAATTGGGCCATCCACTGCGGCTGGATGCCGATATTGGCGGCAATCGATTCGTAGGAGCTGACCCTGTTGACGATCAAGCCGTCGATGTCTTTGACCGTCAGGGCGGCGTCTTGGAGTGCTTCGTGCAAAGCCCAGGTACCCAGATCGTCGGAGGAGTGCCCCGGTAGTTTTCCGAAGGGGGTGGCGCCGACGCCGACGATGGCGCTCGACCCCCTCAGTCCATCAGCTGCCGTCATTGTTATGCATCCCTCTCTCATTCCTGACCCGGCTGTGCCAGGTGGTTTGCGATGTGACATCCCCGCGTCAAATCAAACATATTCTATAGAATTGGAGATCTCAATAAGCGACACCATTTGTGTAAAGGTGGCTTTGATGCGAACGGAGTGACCCTCCATTGTATAGAATGCCGGAAGACGCGCGGTTGGTCTTGTGCACCGGCTCGAAGTATTGCCTAGGAGGACGTTCGTGAAGACCGTGAAAACCCAGCCCGGTGCATCGAGGTCGGAGGGGCGGGCACAGTTGTCTGCCGAGGTCGAGATGTTCGTCCGCGAGGAAATCATGACGGGCAAATTCAAAGCGGGTCAGTACATACGGACGGAGACCCTCGCGGCACACATGGGAGTCAGTCAGACGCCTGTTCGCGAGGGGCTTCAAGCGTTGCGAGGCCAGGGCTTCCTGCGCCTCGAGCCTCGAAAAGGATTCCGAGTGCTCGAGCTGCGGCGGTCCGACATCGACGACATTTTTGGGGTGCAGGCCCATCTCACTGCCGAGCTTGCCCGCCGAGCGGCTACTCGGCTGAGCTGGGAACAGATCAACGAGTTGGCGTGCATTCACGAGGACCTCCTCGCCGCTGCCGAGCGCGGGGACGCGGCCGTTGTTCAGAGGCTCAACAGCGACTTTCACCGACTCATCAATACCAATGCGGATGCGCCCAAGCTCACCATGCTGCTGGCTGTCGCGTTGTCGTACGCCCCGAACAGGTTCTACGAAACGACTGGACTGTATCCCTCGAGCGACGAGCGAACCGAAATCTTGGAAGCGATGAAGACCCGGGACCCTGAACGTGCGGCGGATGCGATGCGTCGTCACATCGAACACTCCGGGGTCGTTCTGCAGAAGTTCCTGGACGACAAAGGCATTCTCGGCAACTGATCTCACACCGATGCCGGCGGCCCGATTGTCGTGGTTTCGATGTGCGATTCCAATTTCTCCAAGCACTGTTCTCGGTCGAGTGTGGGAGAACTGCACAAGAACAGGTCGTTTCCGCTCGGTCCACCTACTGCGCACGCAAGACAAAGTTGTCGGGTAGGAATCCGTTCCAACAGTTCTCCTGCTGCGGTGACACGTTGGGCGGCGTGGCCGAAGACGTCGGACACCCAGATGCAGCCCCAGTCGTCCAGCCCGATGCCGTCGGGCGCGAATCCGAGTGGGAGCTGCACCCGATTGGACAAGGATCCATCGTGGTCGATGTCGAATCGGCTCAGCCGTGCACCGAAAGACTCGGCTATGAACAGGTGTTGTGTGCGCGCGTCGATGACGATTCCGTTGCCGAACGCCACTCCTTCACAAACCACGCGGTAGTCACCTTCGGGTTCGAGCATGAAAATTCTACTCAGGGAAGGGCATTCGAACTTTCCGACTGTGACGTGCTCGATATCGTCCGGCGTCGACAGGTAGTCGTGTGGATCGAAACCTGTTTCTCCGACGTAGCAGCGCCCAGCCTGGTCGACAACCAGGTCGTTGAGTGTGGTGGGTACATCGGCGGACAGATCGGCATGGACAACCCAGTTGTCGTCCTCGCGGCGGAGGATCTGTCTCTGTTCCATCATTACCACCACCAATCGGCCGTCCGGAAGCCAGCCGATGCCACCTGGCGAACCCGGCACTTCGATGACCGTGAGGTTGTCGGTTTCGAGGTCGATGGAGATGATCTGCTCGAGATGCATGTCGACGAACCAAAGGTGGCCATCTTTCCAGCGAGGGCATTCGGTGAATGCGAAGCCGCTCGCCACTGTGGTGTTCGAAGATGCTGTGGTCATTTCTGGGCACTCCTGATCTCGGTTGTCATGGCTGTGGCCGCGCTTGTTTTCGAGGTTGGTGGTCTGCCGCGGCTGAGAAGGGCGGTGAGGATCGCTCCCAGGATTCCGAATGCGGCGAATACGATGAAACTTGTCGTTACGCTGCTGCCGCTGGCGATGAGGAATCCGATCAGTGTCGGGCCGCCCAGTGCACCGATCCGGCCCGCGATGGAGATCCACGACAACGCTGCCACGCGAGTGCCCTGTGGATAGTCGGTGGCGACGAATCCGGGGAGTAGCAGTTGCGCGCCGAGTGTTCCGGCGCCGGCGATGAACACCAGGCAGTACACGATCAGGATGGGCAGTGGGACTGACAGTGCCAGGATGCTGGCCGACGCAGTCAGGAAGACACAGAGGATCACAACGCCCGGGCCGGAGATATCGGCACGCTTGGCGAGGAGGGGCGGCACCACTGCCGCGCCGAGGTTCAGAGCGATGAGGAAGGTCAGCGCTGAACCGAGTTCGTATCCGTTGGCGCGCATCAGCTGTGGGAGCCAAGTATTCAGTCCGTATGTCAGTATCAGTCCTGACGCGCTGATAGCTCCGAACAGCATGGTCCGTGTGAGTGTTCTGCGTGTGAACAATCCTGTTACACCGGCAGCGGTTCGCGAGTGTGTGCCGGCGGGGCTGGTCGCCGGACTTTCTGGTGCCGCATCCTTCGGCAGATGGGCAATCATCAGCGGAACGACAGTGAGCAGAGGTAATCCTCCGAGGGCGAAGAGGAATCGTTCTCCGAGCGGTTCGAGAGTGAAATAGCCGATAAGAGCAGCGATGACACCTCCGATGGGGTATCCGGACCAGGCGATCGCGCTGTACCGATTCCCTTTGCCGGCTGGTGCGCATTGCACCGCCAGTGCGGCGATCAGCGGGACGAAGGCGCCGACGCCCAGGCCGAGGAAAAAGCGAGTTCCTCCGAGAATCTGTGCATTCGGTGCGGCTGACGACGCCAGCATCCAGACCGAGAACCACCCACAGGAAAGGATGGTCAGTCGGCGGCGCCCGATGATGTCGGACAGAGTGCCCGAGATTATCGAACCGATCAGCATTCCGATCACGGTCACTGTGCCGATCAGTCCGGCTTGCGTTGGTCCGATGTTCCAATCGTCGGATGAAATCAGTTGCGGTAGTACGGTTCCGTATACGACAAGGTCGTAACCTTCGAACGAGAGTCCGAGGAAACAGAGGGTGAGGATCGTCAATCGGTGTCGTCTGTCGGTCATCGGAGTGTGCCCGTCCCTCGTCGAGTGCTGGTGGAGGTATCTGTGGGCGAGGGCGGCGCCGTCACCAATTCCTCGTCGAGGTGAGATCGGCGCCCGCCCAGAATCCAGGTGCATCCAAGCCCGATCGCGGACAGAATTGCGATGTACCAAGCCACTGAGGTGTTCGAGCCGGTGAGTCCGAGTAGATATTGAGCGACGAAGGGTGCGGTGCCGGCAATCGCTGCCGCTGGGATGGCCTGTGAGAGTGCGGTTCCTGTGTACCTCGACAGAGCGGGGAACTGGCCTGCGTACAGCGCGAACTGGGGCGCATTGACGGGTGCCATCGTGAAGCACAGGTATACAGACATCGCAAGGAAGACTCCGACCGGCCCGGCGTCGAACAGCAGGAAGAACGGAAACGCGAAAATGAGCGAGAAGACCAGGCCGAAAAGAATGACTGCGCGCGCACTGGTTCTGTCTGCCAGCCAGCCTGCAACGGGTATGGCGATGGTGTAGAGGATTGCCGAGACGATCAAGGCGTTGAGAATCGAATTTCGATCGTAGCCCAGTGATCCTGTTGCGTACCCGACGCTGTAGGTGAAGATGGTGTAGTAGACGACGCCGCCGGCCCCGGTGATTCCTGTGGCCAGCAGGATCGGCTGCCAGTAGCGGGTGAAGGTCCCTACCAGGCTCAGGCGCGGCCGTGGTGAAGCTTCGGTGTTCGAGGCAACGAATTGTGGACTGTCACTGATCGATCTGCGTAGCCAGAAGGTAAGCCCGAACAGAATGGCACTGAGTAGAAACGGGATACGCCATCCCCAACCCAGGAACCCGTCACCGGATATGTGGGAGAAGAACGAGGTGACAACTGAGGAGAGGATCAGCCCCAGCGCTCCCATGTGGACGATGCTGCCCATGAGGTTCCGGCTGGATTTGTCGGAATGTTCGACGAGAAGTAGTGCGACACCGGCCACTTCGCCGCCGAGCGCGAAACCCTGAATGAATCGCAGAAGCACCAATATCAGCGGAGCTGCGATGCCGATGCTCTCGAAACTTGGTATGAGTCCGATGCCGACGGTGGCGCCGCCCATGAGCACGAGGGTGATCATCACGGTTCGTTTTCGACCTATGCGGTCTCCGGCCCGACCCAGGACGATGCTGCCTATCGGCCGGGCGACGAAACCGACGGCGAAGGTTGCGAACGCCGCAAGTGTCCCTGTTGCCGGACTGTAGGAAGGGAAGAAGACCTGGTTGAAGACCAAAGCGGCCATGGTGCCGTACAGCATGAAGTCGTAGAACTCGATCGTGCTGGTCGACAGTCCGGCTACGACGAGGCGGCGGCGGGCGGATGGCGCTACGGGAATAGGCAATGGCTCTGATGCCATGAGAGGACCCCTTGGGCAGGATGGATCGTATCTGGGAGAGTCGGCTCGCCGAGATCGAGGATGCGCGGAGCAGTTCTCATGTCCGGCCTCGATAGCGCAAGATTCTATATTGTGGTCCCAGTCACTATGCATGCAATTTGCTGGTAGGGCAAGGGCTGTCATTATTTCAGGAGAAGGGTGGGTGAAAATTGCGAATTATTGTATAGAATTAGTTGTCCCTCATCATTCGATGTAGCCGGGTATCCACGTCGCGCGTTCAGCGCGCGATCCGCGACCCGCCGCAGCACCTTCTCAGAAAGACGGCGCCAATGAATACCGGAGACGCCATCCAGGCGCAGACCCCGTTCGAACTAGCGAGGTCGAAGACACTCCCGGCACTGCTCGACGCATATGCGGAGACGTATCCCGGCCGAGCACTGTTGGTAACCAGGGACCGAACCCTGACGGCGGCCGAATTCACGGACAGCGTCCGCGTCGTGGCAGCGTCGTTCGGCGAACTGCGCTTGCCCAGGGGATCCGCAGTGGGCATCTTGATGCCTAACGGCTGGCGGATGACGGTAACGATGCTGGCACTGAACTATGCCGGACTTGTCGCGGCACCATTGAATACGTGGTACAGGGCCGCCGAACTGGCAACCGCGCGTCGAAAAGCGAAATTGAAGGCGATAATTGCCACGCCCGAGTTCTACGGCACCGATTACCGGGCCATGCTGGATGAGTCGGGGCTGGTCGAAACGGACAGGGGATCGGACTGGCTCGGAACCTATTTCTGGTCCGAGGGCGACCTGCCGGACGGGTTCGAAGCTCGTGCGGGTCTGACGCCGGAGCACTCTGCTCTGGTATCACCCGACGACGTATCGATGCACGTGTTCACCAGTGGCAGCAGTGCCGAGCCGAAAGTCGTGGTCGTACAACATGACGGTCTCGTTGCCAACCCGTACGAGATGGGCCGTCGATGGTCTCTGACGTCAGAGGACAGAATTTGGTTCGCAGCGCCGATGTTCTTCGGATTCGGTTGCGTGAATGCGCTTCCCGTCGCGTTGACCCACGGTGTGACGCTGTGCCTGGAGGAACGCTTCGACGCCCTGACCTCGGCACAGTTCATCGAAGCCAACAAGTGCACCGTGTACTACGGGCTAGGGCCGATGACACGGGCGCTGGTTGCCATCGACGCACACAACAAGTTCGACATCTCCTCCCTGCGGACCGGCCCGGTGGGGTTCAGTGCCGAGGACAAGCGGCTTGCCGTCGAAACTTTGGGTGTAACAGGTGCTTCCAGTGTCTATGGGTTGACAGAGTCGTACGGAAATTGCAACGTCACCGAACCGGGTGACCCACTAGAGGTCGTTCTCCACACTCAGGGAACAGTCAATTCCACACATAGAATCCGGTGCATCGATCCGGTGTCGGGTGAGGAAGTTCCGCCGGGCGATTCGGACCGTCTCGGCGAAATCCAACTGACAGGTTGTGTCACACCAGGGTATCTCGACGATGATGCCGCCAATGCAGCCTCGTTTTCGAAGGACGGATGGTTCAGAACCGGTGACCTGGGATGGATCGACAACGAAGGACGCCTCCACTTCTCCGGCAGGCTGAAGGAGGTTCTCAAGATCAACGGGATCACGATCTCGCCGGCCGAGGTCGAAGGTTTCGTCGAGAGCCATCCGTGGGTCGACGAGGCCTATGCTTTCGGCTGGACTGTGGATTCAGCCAGCGAGGAAACACTCTGCTGCGCAGTAGTTCTCGGCGAGGCAGCCCCACTCGATGCGGAGGGCGCCAAGGCGGAGTTGAAGGACTGGCTCAGGGAACGGGTGTCATCGTACAAAGTGCCCGGCGTCTTCGTGGTGATCTCACCGGGTGAGGTTCCGCTGACTGCGACTGGCAAGGTGAGCAAACGACTGATAGGCGAGCGTCATGTCGACACCCGGTCTACCGCCGACCAAGCGCGATGACCCCCCTCACTGTCCGGCGCTGTGCGCTGGCTGAAAACGGACGGGGTCGGTGACATGCGCGCAGTGGTCATGACCGCAAACGGGTCGCCGGAGGTGCTCCTGTGCCGGACAGTCGCCGACCCGACCCCAACTCCCACTCAGGTGATAGTGCAGGTTCGTGCCTGCGGCGTATGCGGCCACGACGTCGCCGATCGCGCTGGTTTGACGCGTATCGGTGCTGGAACCATACTCGGTCACGAGATCGCAGGTGAAGTGGTCGCAACCGGATCAGCCGTCAGTGCCTTCCGGTGCGGCGACTTGGTGGCAAGCAAACAGCATCACACGTGCAGGACATGCGAAGAATGCACGTCTGGAGACGAATTGGCCTGTCGCGAAGCGGACTTCGTTTACGGCGGCTACGCAGAGTATGTTGCCCTTGAACACGACACCTTGATCAAGGTTCCGGACGGCATCGACATGACTGCGGCTGCAGTCGCTGCGTGTGCAGTGGGCAGTTGCTTGCAAGCACTCGCCGACGTTGCCCGTGTGCAGCCGGGCGAAAACGTCGTGATCACCGGTGCGGGCGGTGGACTGGGTCTGCATGCCATGCAGGTAGCGCGGTATCTAGGCGCTCGGGTGATCGCGGTGACTTCGTCGCCGACGAAATCCGCCCTGTTGTCGACGTACGGCGCCGACGACGTGGTCGTCGCATCGGAGGGTATAGCCGAACAGGTACTCGATTTGACCGACGGAGTCGGGGCAGATGTAGTTCTGGACAACGTCGGACTTGCCGGTGTATTCGATGGGTGTTTCAAAGCATTGCGCCGACGTGGTCGCTACGTTCTCACCGGACAGCTCGAACGCGAGAAGATCTCACTGTATCCAGCTTTCGTGTTCTTCAAGGAAGCGATCATCACCGGGTCCGCGTCCACTACCACGTCCAGTTTCGCTCGATCGTTGGATCTGGTGGGTGCTGGATCAATCAAGCCGGTGACTCGTACGTTCGCACTCGATGAGGCCGCTGCCGCGCACCGTGCGATCGATCGATCCGAGATCGTCGGCAGAGCCGTTCTGATTACCTGACCTTCTCAACTCCGTTCACGAACCCTCGGTGCGGGTCGCTCCGTCTGAAGCGGCCCGCACCGAGGTCTCATCGGTATGCCAACCACCGTGTGAGCACCGTGTCGACGGTTTCGCCGGTTCGCGGTTGCTGCACCGAGCTCGGTGTTCTATCGAAACGAGGGGCAGGAGCAGGTTGCAGAACGCCGGCGATCTCAAGATAGGTGCTGCGCGCGACGTTGTGGGGATGCGCGGCGGCCTCTTTCATGTCGAACACGCCGGTCGCACACGCCTGGTGTCCCTCGAACGCCGCCACCCACTCGTCGAAAGTTTTCGCGGCCACAGCGTCGGCGAAGGTGCGTTTCATCGCAGGCCAGTGGGCGCGGTCGAACTGTGGAGGCAACGCCTCGGCATCGATTTCCAACACGTGAATCAATTCCCGGTAGAACTTCGGCTCCACGGCACCGAAAGCCAGATGACGACCGTCCCTGGTTGTGTAAACCTCGTAGAACGGCGCCCCTGTGTCGATGACGTTGGTGCCTGGTGGATCGACCCACGACCCCCGGTTCATCCAGCCCATGATCGAGGTCATGAGCAGTGCCGTGCCATCGAGCATCGCGGCATCGACAGTTTGACCTTTACCGGAGCGGTTCCGTTCGAGTAGGGCAGAGAGCACCCCGACAACCAACAGCATGCCGCCACCGCCGAAGTCCGCCAACAGATTCAGCGGCGGCAACGGTCGATCGCCCTCGCGTGCTATGTACCGGAGAACGCCGCTGAGTGCCAAATAGTTGACATCGTGGCCAGCTGCGTCTTTCATCGGCCCCGTCTGCCCCCACCCGGTCATCCGTGCATAGACCAGCGCTTCGTTGCGCACTCGGCACTCGTCCGGCCCCAGGCCGAGTCGTTCCATCACACCGGGACGAAAACCCTCAAGGACAACGTCGGCGTGGGTGATCAGTGACAGTGCTTGTGCTCTGTCGTCGACGTCCTTGAGGTCGAGTTGTACGGCCGATCGACCGCGCCAGATGGGAGTGTCCTTGTCCGCCATCCAAGCGATATCATCGGCATCGGCCGAGGGTGCTTGTGTCGGAGGCTCGATTCTGACGATGTCCGCACCCATGTCGGCCATCATCATCGCAGCAAAGGGGACCGGTCCCAGTCCAGCCATCTCGACGATCTTCACCCCATCCATGGTGCCCATCAGCGTGTCTCCCTCATCGTTGTTGCTTCTTTTCGCCGACTTCGTGTGCCTTGATGGGCGATCACCTGCCGATCATGGCGGAGCTGGCAAAGATCGATTTGTACTCCAGGTAATTCGCCAGTGCTTCGGGCCCGAGTTCTCGGCCGATTCCGCTGTCCTTCATTCCACCGAACGGAGCACCGAGATCGAGGTTGTAGTAGTTGATGCCGATCGTTCCCGTCCGTACTCGGCGCGCGATATCCAAGCCCCGGCTTTCGTCCGTGGTCCACACCGAACCAGCGAGTCCGTAGTTACTGTCGTTGGCGATTTTCACCGCTTCGTCGTCCCCGTCGTAGGGAATGACGGCCAGGACGGGACCGAACACCTCTTCGCGAGCTAACTCGTCGGAGTTCTTGACGTCGGCGAACACAGTTGGCTCAACGAACCAACCACGGTCCTGCCCCTGCGGCGTTCCACCCCCGGTGACCAGACGAGCATCGCTGGCGTTTCCGACGTCGATAAAGCGTCGCACGCGTGCCAATTGCGATTCACTTGCCATCGGCCCACAGGTGACTGCGGGGTCGAGCGGGTTTCCCACGGTCATAGCGGACGCGTAACTCGCAACGGCATCGACGACCTCCTCGTAGCGAGAGCGGGGCGCGAGAATTCTGGACTGCGTGGTGCAGGTCTGACTGTTGTTCATGAACGAAGCGCCGTCCAGCCCCTCGACGAATGTGCCGAGATCTGCATCGTCGAGCACGATCGACGCGGACTTTCCACCCAACTCCAGCGTCACCCGGCGGATCAGTCGGCCGCACTCTGCTCCTATTGCGCGTCCGGCAGCCGTCGAACCGGTGAAGGCGACTTTGTCGACCCCCGGGTGCGAGACCAAATAGCTTCCAACCTCCCTGTCCGCCAATACGATATTGAGGACGCCGGGGGGAAGCCCGGCTTCGGCAGCAGCGTCGGCGAGGATATATGAGTCCAAGGCGGTTTCCGGTGCCGGCTTGAGCACCACAGTGCAACCCGCTGCCAACGCGGGAGCAATCTTCGTCATCGCAAGAACCTGGGGGTAGTTCCAGGGAGTGATGGCTGCGACCACGCCTACAGGTTCACGCCGCACGATTGTCGATCCCGAGGAGCTCACACGGGTCTCTTCGAGCGGAAGTTCGGTGATCCAACCGGCATACAGGCGCAGTAGGCCCGCAGGGGCGGCGCCGTTGAACGCGGTAGAGAGAGCAATGGGCATGCCGTTCTCGCGGCTGACGAGCGAGCTGGTCTGGGAGGCGCGCGCGTCGAGGGCATCGGCGAATCGGGTCATTACTGCCGCTCGTTCAGCCGCGGTGGTCCGTCCCCAGGGACCGTGGTCCAGTGCTGCTCTGGCGGCAGAGACGGCTGCATCCATGTCGGATTCTGTTCCCACGCTGGCAGTTCCCAGGGGATCTCCAGTGGCAGCCTCGACAACAACGTGGGTCCGGGTCGAGGTGGGCGGTGCCCATTCGCCGTTGATGAAGAACGCCGTGCGGTCGGTGCTGATGGTGGGGTCGGGGGCCAAGGACATGCTTCCTCCTGTGAAAGAAACTCGATTTGTATAGAAAAACACTGCATGTTCGATGCGATTGTGAACATCACGTGCAAATATTGGAGTTGCAACGTCACGATTCTATATGATTGTATCAAATAGCCAGTGATTCAAGACACACTCTTGTCGAGCGTGGGAGTCCTCGGACGAGAACAAGCCCGCTGCGTTTTTTGCATCTGTCGTCCATCGCATGGACGCATCCGATGGAAGGTCGAGCACGCCATGAAGGAACTTCACGATGACAATCGCCTACTGGAGGGACTCGAAATCGTCGAGCTCGGAGAGGGCTTGGCCAGTTCGCTGTGCGGCCAACTCCTGGCCGATCTCGGCGCAACAGTGGTGAAGATCGAACCCCCTCAAGGGGATTGGCTTCGCAGATTCGAGCCCCAGCATGAAGGCGTCTCGTTGGCGTTCCGCCACTGCTCCGTGGGGAAAAACCTCGTCGCCACCGTATCGGACGAGCAATATCAACACGCGATCCGCGCAGCAGTCGATACAGCAGACGCGGTACTGGACCACCCTGAATCCCACGCGGACTCAACGGCACTGACGTGGCTCCGCAGCTACGAAGACCTCGTGCTGTGCACTATGCGTGATTCTGCATTCGGCGTTGACGAACGACTGGGTGAAACCGGGATCCAGGCAAGGACTGGACTGTGCGGTTACCTGGGCTCAGCGCAGGAACCCCCGCGCAGCGTGCGGGCCGATGTCGCTGCCGTTGCGGCAGCGACATTCTCAGCTCAAGCGATTCTTGCGGCGTTGTTCGCTCGTGAACGAACCGGGCTCAGCAGTGCCGTCGACGTATCGGCCACACGGGCGATCGCAGCAATCAAGTCGCTGACCTGGGCTGCTCAACATGCACCCGACCTATGGGCCGGCTTTCACTGCAACGCCGAAACCGGCCCGGTCCAGGTGCCGTACTCGGCCTCGGACGGTCCGATCTCGTTCGATCTGGGCGCGGTCACGACGCAGTCCTACGACGAACTGGCAGTCGAGCTGGGGCTCGATATCGACATGACGGGTCTCTCGCCCTCCGACATCGCAGGATTCGGTGACGAAGCAATTCGGCACAGAGATGCAATCAACGACGCCATCGCGACAATGACCGCCCACGAGGTCGGCCTCGCGGTTCAGCGAGCTAGGGGAATATCGGTGCCGTACACGAAGTTGTCGGATGTACCAGGCACCCCACAGGTGCAGCACTTGAAGCCTTTTCACGTAGTGGCCGATCCAGCCGGGATAGCAGTCAAAACACCGATCCGTAGCGTGAGCGCCCCCGAGTCAGACAGATCGGACGACCGCCAGCGAGCGGCACAGTCCGAACCCGGACCTGCCGGCGGGCCCCTTGCCGGGGTTTCGGTAATCGACCTGGGAATTGCAGGCGTTGGGCCGTGGGGCGCGACACTGCTGGCCTACCTCGGCGCCGACGTCGTCAAGATCGAATCTCCCAGCGGTGACATGATTCAGCAGGTCGAACCGGATCAGAACGGGCTCCGCACCACGTACGCGGCGTTGAATCTGGGCAAGCGGGTCCGCGTTCTCGATCTCAAGACTCCGGAGGGGCTCGATGCGCTGAAACATGCCATTGCGGAATCGGACGTCATCACCGAAAATTTCCGGCCCGGTGTGATGCCAAGGCTCGGACTCGACCCCACCGCAATCCTTACCGAGAATCCTCGCATTGTCACCTTCAACTCCACCGGATACGGCGTGGAGGGACCCCTTGCTCAGCGGCGAGCGACCGACGGACACATCCAAGCGCTCAGCGGATTCGCTGCGGCCAACGGGCGTGGTAGCACGCCGGAGGTACTCCGTTACAACGGTTTTCTGGACTTGTTGACCTCCACGATGAATGCGTTGGCGATGATCGCCGGATTGTTACAGGCACAACGAACAGGCCGCGGCGTCCGCGTCACCAACACCATGCTCGGCACTGCGCTCTTCGCCGAGCAGGTTTCGTTGGCCTCGACACTCGCCGGTGTCGACGAGCCCGCACACCTCAGCGAACGCGCCGAGTATGCACCTGCAGGGGCGTATCGGACCAAGGACGGGTGGATTGCCTTGGAGGCGCGAAACGACCATGAGTGGGATGCATTGACGTCCGCACTCGCTCCCTATGGTGACAACTCGCCCGCCGGAGACTTCGGCACCAATTCCGCCCGATGTGGTCATCGCGATGCACTGCGCCGGTGGATCGAGGCCCGAACTCGTCAATTACCCACGCGCGCATGGACACTTTTGCTTGCCAGGGTTGGTGTGCCCTCCGCAGCTTTCGTGCGAGACGCAGAGAATTTGGCTCGCGCCGAGGCGGGCGACGACAGTCTGATCACCGCCACGACGGGTGGGAACCACGGTCCGCTGTTCGTCGGCGCATCGCCGTGGACGTTCTCCGCCTACGAGTGCCCGGCACCTCCGCCGCCGCAGTCAGCCGACGGGGACCTCGTCGGAGTCGACATCGCGGGCGTCGTTCGATGAGGGATGGCTCTTCCGACGACTTGTCAGCGCTGGACGCATTAGCGGCCGCGTTGCCGCAGGGGCGCATCATCGTAGACGCCGACGTGATGAGTACCTACGTGCGTGATCAAGCGCTGGGGGCGCCATTCGCCACCCCGCTGGCCGTGGTACGTCCACACACCGAACTCGAGGTACAGCAAACGGTGAGGGTTTGCGTGGACTTCGGTATCCCCATCGTGCCGCGGGGAGGCGGCACGGGACTGTCAGGTGGGGCCAATGCGACTGCGGGGTGCATCGTGCTGGCATTGGACAACCTCGACAGAATCAAGGAGATCGATGTCGACGAGCGATTGGCCGTCGTGGGTCCAGGCGTGGTCAACAACGATCTTCGTCAGGCTTGTCTCGAGCATGGCTTGTGGTACCCGCCAGACCCGTCGAGTGCGGCGTGGTCGCATATCGGTGGCAATGTGGCCACCAATGCAGGAGGGATTTGCTGCGTCAAATATGGGGTGACGCGCGATTACGTCCTGGCGCTACGGATGGTCACAGGCACGGGTGAATTGGTCGATATCGGACGCCGAACGGCCAAGGGAGTTGCAGGGTACGACCTTGTAGGGCTCATGGTGGGGTCCGAGGGAACGCTCGGCATCATCACCGAAGTGACTGTACGACTACTGCCGGCACCATCACCATCGCGCACGGTCGCTGGGTATTTCGATTCGCTCGTCGACGCAGGCCGGGCAGTCAGTGCCATCGCCACTGTCGGCTTGACACCATCGGCCCTCGAACTGATCGACCGTCAGTGCTTGGTGGCCGTCGACGAGTGGAAGAACATGGGTGTATCGACCGAAGCCAACACTGTTCTCTTGGCTCGCAGTGACACTCCCGGCCAGGAAGGGAACCAGGAAGCGCAGGCCATCCTCGAGTGTTTCGAGCGGGCCGGCGCTACGTGGGCAGCGGTGTCGACAGACCCCGAGGAGGCCGAGGCGCTGTTCGAGGCGCGGCGCTTGGCTTACCCCGCGATGGAGAGGCTGGGGCACGTGATGACCGAGGACGTGTGTGTGCCGAAGATGGCTCTACCCGAGATGCTCGCACGGATCGAGGCGATAGCGCAGAGACACGACACGGTCATCGCGAACGTCGCACATGCCGGTGACGGCAACCTCCATCCGATGCTACTGATTCGGCACGGTGACACGGACGGGCGCACGCGCGCCGAGGCGGCGTTCATCGACATCATGACCGAAGCCCTGGAATTGGGCGGAACCATCACAGGTGAACACGGTGTCGGGCTTCTCAAGAAGGGCGGCTTGGCGCACGAACTTTCCGAGGCGGCGATGTCCCTTCACCGTGCAGTCAAGTCCGCGATGGATCCTTTCGGAATTCTCAACCCTGGCAAAGTCGTCTGACCACGTGATATTGAGGGCATTCGAGCTCGCCGGAAAAGTTTGTGGAACTCGAGTGTCGTGGTTCGCGTCCCAGGCGCTAGAACGGGATGTACAAAGTAGATTCGTCAGGGCCGACGGCAGGCAAGATTTCGAGGTATGAATCCGGTGATCGAGTGGAGGCTGCGTCGCGAGGCGGCGATCTGTGTGCAAGGTCAGACCATGACCACGCCCTGAAGACGTTGTGGGGAGTCTATGCACCTTCCTCCTTCCGTGGTCGATTCAGCTGGGCCGGCTCAGCTGGCGATCAGCGAGAGCACACGCAATCAACGATTTACCCAGACCGGAAAAGGTCCGGGCGTCCCACCCCGTCAAGTCACGCCATCGGGCGAGACGATAAATCACCGTGTTGGGATGCAGATGTGAGGCGCGTGCGCACTGTGTGACTGACATGTCTGCCTGCGCGAAGGCGCCAATCGTCTCCCTCAGTGGCGGGTGGGCGTGGGCGAGGTCTGCGATGTGAAGAACGTCGTCGTCGAGAAGTTCGGAGGTATTCAGAACGCAGCTGAGGTTCCAGTTGTCAGCGAATATGCTGACCTTGTTCTGCTGTGTCGCTGCGGCCAATGCTATTTGGGCTTGCTTCAACGATCGTGCTGCGCCGGCAATCCCAGAGTGCGAACCACCGATGCCGATGAGAGACGATGTCGTGAGTGCGTGGACGATTCGGCCCAACATCTTTTCATCCGACTGGACCAACATGATGTGAGTAGTTCCCAACCCGGCGCGTGCGATCGCCGCTTTCCCGGCACGTTCCAGGTCCAGCTGCTCGGCGCTTTCGGGCTCGTCTTTCTCGGAGAGATACGCGATAGCAACACAGTGCAGCTCTGGGACAAAACCGAGATACTCTGCCAGGCGCGCAGTTTCGGTGTCGTGCGCATTCGTGTTGAGCAGGTCGATCAGACGTTGGGAGACGGACAGCTTCATTCTGTCCCGTGCCCAGGTTTCCTTGCTATGCGCGGAGGCCAATGTGGTCGAAACTGTCTGCATCGACTCGAGCATGAGGGTGGCGAGGTCGGGGAGCAGCGCCCGTGCGCCTCCAGGCTCCGTACTCAGATTTCGCCACAGCTCTCGATCTCCGACGTGATAGGCGCTGATGAGTACATCGATCGAGATTCCTTGACGAGCCCGACGTTGAGCAAGGACTACGGCTTGCTCGATGTCGACCGGGCCCCACGCCCGCCGGTCGCGAAACGCGAGCAGCCTCCGTCGAAGTTGATCTCGCACTGTATTTCGGTGTTCGTCGTACGGCACCAACACGAAGTCGGTCAGGTCCTCCCGGATACGGGCCACGGTCTCGTCGGAGATCAGGTCGAGTCGCTGGAGAGCATTGTCAACCAGCACCATAACCGGGGACCACGTCGAATCTTTCACATCCACCTCGCTTTGTGGGAATGACACAAGACTAGCCCGCTAGAGAGCCATGATTTCGCCGAAGCACTGATGCTTTCGTGGTCCCCATCACTGCAGAATTACACAAAGAAAAGAGTCCGACGGACTCCAACCCCTCTACAGGAGGCGACAGTGCCCGAATTACGTTCGCGAGAGTTCACCCTCGGTGACAGGTACACCGTCACCGATGGTGAAATATTTCTGACCGGCTTGCAGGCGCTGGTTCGGATCCCGATCGAACAAAGCCGCCGAGACTCTGCCGCGGGCCGACGGGTCGGTGTACTCATCAGCGGATACGAAGGCTCTCCTCTGGCTGGGTACGATCTCGAGCTGAGCCGACAGCGAGACCTCCTCGATGAGCATTCCATCGTCTTTCGGCCCGGTGTCAACGAGGAACTCGCCGCGAATGTCGTCCAGGGATCTCAGCTCGCTTCGGCATCTGAGAGCTGCGAATACGACGGGGTGGTCGGGATCTGGTACGGCAAGGCGCCCGGACTGGACCGTGCCACCGATGCGTTGCGTCATGCCAATCTCGGAGGAGCGGCCGGCAACGGAGGGGCGCTGGTGCTGGTGGGCGACGATTCGACGGCGAAGTCGTCGACTGTGCCCAGCAGCTCAGAATCCGCTATGGCTGAGCTGGGGCTTCCCATTCTCGCCCCCTCCGACCCGCAGGAGGTTCTCGATTTCGGTCTGCACGGAATCGCGATGTCTCGCTTCAGTGGACTCTGGGTGGGGATGAAACTTGCGACCAATGTTGTGGACGGATCAGCCACGGTGCACATTGACGACAGTCGTGTCACGGTGCAGATTCCCAGCCGCGAGATCGACGGCATTGATTTCCGGCACACCGTCTCTTCTCACTTTCTCCAACCGACTCTCACCCGACTCGAACAGAGCATGGCGTACAACAGGTTTGAACTGGCCAGGAGATACATCGCAGCGAACGATCTGAACCGGGCTATCGGTGATCCCGATGCACGGTTGGGCATCATCACCGCCGGCGCGGCATTTCGAGACACTCTTCAGGCGCTCGGGCGACTCGGAATTTCCGAATCGGATCTGATGGACTCCGGCATTCGAATTCTCAAACTTGATGTCATCCACCCCCTGGATCAACATGAGGTTCAGAAATTCTGCGCCAGCCTCGACGAAGTGCTCGTGATCGAGGAAAAGCGCGCGTTCATCGAGTTGGCTGTCAAAGATGTGTTGTACGGCCTCCCGGACTCCCCACGCGTGCTCGGAAAAATCGACGAGGACAGACGCCCCTTCCTGCGCGCCGATTCAGATCTTCCACCAGAGTTTCTGGCCGACAAGATCGCACAGCGAGTACGTAAGGTACTGTCCTCCAGTCAAATCGAACGATTCGTTCTCGAACCAGCCACACCGAAATCGCGATTTCGCCTCGACCTGCCGATGCTCGCTCGCACTCCGTACTTCTGCTCGGGCTGCCCCCATAACCGTTCCACGGTCGTCCCCGACGGCTCTCTGGTCGGGGCCGGGATTGGCTGTCATGCAATCGCGACGATGATGCCCGAAGAGCGCGTAGGTGAGATCGCCAGTCTGTGTCAGATGGGGGGCGAAGGTGCGCCGTGGATCGGCATGGCGCCGTTCGTGCGTGAGGATCACCTTTTTCAGAATCTCGGTGATGGCACATTCCACCACTCCGGAAGCCTCGCCATTCGTGCTGCCATCGCCTCCGGTGTGAACATCACCTACAAACTGCTCTACAACGACGCCGTCGCGATGACCGGAGGACAGAGTGCTGTCGGGAAGATGTCTGTCCCTCAGATCGTCCAAGAACTGCTGGCGGAGGGTGTGCAGCGCATTGTCATCACCACCGATGACGTGAAGAAGTACCGGAAGGTCAAACTACCGCGGAGCGTCGCAGTGCGCGACAGATCCGAGCTAATTCCTGTACAAGAGGAACTGGCGGCGATTTCTGGCGTCACCGTACTGATTCACGATCAGGAATGTGCGACAGAACTGCGCCGCAAACGCAAGCGTGGACTGGTAGCGGATCCCACGACACGGGCCTTCATCAACGAACGACTGTGCGAGGGATGCGGAGATTGCGGACAGAAATCGAATTGTATGTCCGTACAACCCATCGAAACCGAATTCGGCCGAAAGACCAAGATCGATCAGGCTTCATGCAACAAAGACTACTCATGCCTCGACGGTGACTGCCCGTCATTCGTTGCAGTACAACCCGGAAAGACCACTCGTAAGAAAGATTTCGCCTCAGTACCAGTCCTCCCGGAACCCACACCCACCGTCGACGTCGAGGACTTCAACGTCCGAATTACCGGTGTCGGTGGCACAGGAGTGGTCACCACCTCCCAAATCATCGCCACGGCGGGAACCCTTGCCGGCTTCCATGTTAGAGGGCTGGATCAGCTGGGTCTGGCACAGAAGGGCGGCGCGGTCGTCTCCGATCTCAAATTCTCGAGCCGCCCTATCGAAGGCGCGAACAAACTTGCCGCCGGAGACTGCGACCTCTATCTCGGGTGCGACTTACTCGTTGCAGCCGACGAAAAGAACCTCGCAGTCACCTCGCATCAGCGCACTGTCTGCGTCATCTCCACCTCACAGGTGCCGACGGGTTCGATGATCCTCAAGCCATCGACCGCTTTCCCCGTCGCCGCAGATGTACGCCACATGCTCGAGTCGGCAAGTCGTCCAGACGAGTCCGTGTACGCCGACGCGCGGAACCTTGCATACCGGGAATTCGGTTCCGACCAACTGGCCAACATGATCCTCGTGGGCATGGCCGTACAAGCCGGCGCGTTGCCGATTCCAGTGCAATCCATCGAAAAAGCCATCGACCTCAACGGCGTTGCGGTCGCCGCAAACCTCAGGGCAATCCAAGTCGGACGAGAGCATGTCATCGATCCGCGACCGGAAGACAGTTCGAAAACCCTGCGCAACAACAGCGCTCGAATTCGTGCAGAGCACTTAACGCACGCCGCGATCGCGGAACTGAACGGCATCGACGAAAAATTCAAAGACCGCGTCGGCTTTCTGGCCGCTGACCTTATCGCGTACCAGAACCGTTCTTATGCACTGAGGTTTGTGAAGTTCGTTTCCGACACCGCCGAACTTGAAAGCGCGGCATTGGGTACAGTCGGCCCCCTTACCGCCGCGGCCACCGAATCGATGTTCAAACTGATGGCGTACAAGGACGAGTACGAGACTGCGCGTCTCTATCTGGACCCGCAGTTCGAACACTCGGTCCGTGAAACCTTCGGCGACGATGCGACTTTCAAATACAAGCTGCATCCACCGATCCTGCGCGCCATGGGTCTGAAGAACAAACTTTCCCTTGGAGCGTGGTTCAAGCCTGCATTGTACGTGCTGCGGGCCGGGCGGCAACTGCGGGGAACGCCCTGGGATGTGTTCGGATACGCCCACGTCAGGAGGTTAGAGCGTGCCCTCGTCGACGAGTTTGCTGAACTGACGGCGCGGGTCGTACCAACAGCGACGCAGGACAACATCGAACGGGTCGAAGCTCTTCTGACGCTCGCCCAGCAGATCCGCGGATACGAATCAATCAAGTTGGATAGCGTTGCAGAATACCGAAGGAAGATCGAAGAGCTGGATACAGCACGGTCGTGAGTCAGCGGGAGGGCTACTTTCATGGAGAAGAGTTATCCAGCGACCGGGAAACTGGCAGAGGCGAATTTATGCGCGATGCCCACCGAGCCCCGCGTTCTCCGTGAAGGCGCGTTCCGCTATAGTGTTGCCACGATTCCCGCCCTGAGCAACACGGTCGCCGCGCCTCGGGCCGCAGATTCTCGCCAGAATCTACACGGTTCAATTCCATTGTTCTGCAATATATCCCGCACTTTGGATGCTGGGTGGTCTAAGCTCGGGTTGGTTGCGTTGACGAAACGGCCGTAGCGTCGTCCGCCTGTAGCTATCAACAAGCTACCGGCCGCCGCGTTCGGGACGCAGGTATGCGAAAACGGCTGGCAGCGACGGAAGATAGGTGTGCGTGCGTTTCGGTTGCGTCGTGTGCGCGGGCGGTGGCGCGTGTGTGGTGTTCACTGTCGGGGTGGCCCGCGACGTCGGTAGTGAACTTTCGTCGGCGGGCCGTTCGCGCCGTACTCGGTAGGTGAGGCGGGCAGTCTTTGCGGGCCGCGGGTCCGGGCGATGGACTCGCCCAGGGTGGATTCCGTGCGCGGTGTGTACTGGCTTGATGATGTTACCCAATCGCCACTGGTGACTATCGATACCTTTCGTTGATCCTTGGAGTTGTCGCGTTCGGAAGTGCCGGTTAACGGTGTGATGATTTGCAGGCGAAGGTTTTTCGAGTGGATTGGAGGGTGGCTCCGGTGTCTGCACCGGCGATGACGACCTTGGTCGCGCTTGCTTGTTGCCGTATTTGGAGATGGTGATCAATCCGCGACCGGAGGAATCGGATGTTCTGCCAGGCGCCATTGAACGTCTGGTGGTCGGGCCTGGCCCCTCATCAGCTTGCTCAGGTGGTGGCTGCACGAGAGTTATTGAGTATCAGCGGTCATGACCCCGCTGTAGTTGTCCCGTCGAAGGTTCCTTTCCGCGGCTGACCTTCCTGTCCGCGATGCCCCACCGACTGATGGGTTTGCATCGGGGCGTTGTGGTTTCAGTGTTTGCGTAGTAGCCCGGTGACGCCGGCGATGATGAGTGCGGTGAGGATCCAGGCGGTGATGCGGAGGGCGGGGAGTCCTGCTTTGAGGGGAATCGGAGCGTTGGCGTGTACGGCCCAATCTGGGCGGATGACTCCGGTTGCTGTGGGGATGAAGGTGTTGAGGGTGTAGCTGGTGGCGTCGAAGCAGGGGTAGTCCGGGTACAGCTCGCAAGGGACGGCGGCGGAGATCGGGGCGGGGGGTTCTTGACCGGTGGTGATGGCATGCGCGGCGGCAGACTGTTGGGCTGCAGCGGTGGAGGTGGGGATGAAGTGCTCGCGGTTGGTTTCGACGAGGACGAACCCTGCGGCGATAGTGGCGGCAAGCCAGATGACGGCGATGAGTGGGTAGTAGCCGTGCCCTGCGATGGCGAGGTACAGCCAGCGGAGCGGTTTCGAATGGTGGGGGCTGGATCGGGTGACTTTGTTGGCAGCGGTGAAGCGCATTCGGCGTGCTTTGTCGGGGTGACCGTTTCTCTCGTACACGGTTGCAATGGCTTGCCAGGGTTGAGGTTTGGTATTCTTCTTTGATCGTGTGTCGATCCATCGGTGGGCTGCGCGGTGGTCGGTTCGAATTTTTCCGTGGATGTCGCCGAGTTCCCAGCCGGTCGCGATGAGAGTGCCGGCGGGTTCGGCGTTTTCGGGAGTGACGAGGGTAGCGATCTTGGTGGAGCCGAGGTTGACGTTGACCGGGCCAGCGGGGAGCAAGATCAGTTGTCCGATGGTGGCGGACTGGAGAAACAGTGAGAAGTCATCGCCGTTGTTGATGGTGGCGTTGTGCAGGTTGACGTCGAGATCGGTTTTCAGAGCTGGAGCGTTGAAGACCCCTTTTGCGATCATTCTTTCTGCGTATACACCTCGTGTGACGGTTGCGCCGTCCAAGGTGATCACTGTTCCATCGGGGTTGTTCAGTTGTGAATCCCGGAGTTCGAGTTGGCTGCCGATCTGGACGCCGATAGCGCTGATTTCCCCGTATGTGGTCAGCTTGTCGGCGTAGATTCCGCCGTCGACGGATGCAGAATTTAGAGTGAGTACTCGCTTGCCCGGATTGTGCAGGACAGCACCTTCGAGGTCGAAGGATCCGTCGAATTGCGCGCGTACGGCGGTCATTTCACCGTGTGTGGTGAGTTTGGATGCGTAGAGGTCGCCGTTGATGGTTGTTCCGTTGAGGTTGATATTCTGGGTATGGCTGTCGTGGAGGGCGAGCTCGGGAATTTTTGCGCGTTTGAGGCTGATGTCGGCGTCGAAGGTGCAGGCCACGAAGTGTAGGGGGTAGTCGATATCTATGTGGTCGAGATCTAGGTAGCCGCTGATATGTGCCCGGTGGATGCGAAGCCCACGCGGGTCGAACGTGGCGTGTTCGCCGACGATGACCGCACGGATCGCTGAGGCGGGAATTGTGGGGATCGCTCCGCAGTACTCGTTGAGCATTTCGGTGCTGAGTACATCATCAGGGGCGACTGATCCGAGGTGCAGCACGGATCCGGTCTGAGCTGATGCTGCGATTCGTGTGGCCCAGTCGGGAGCGTGGTCGGCACTGTTCATGGTGACTATCTTCAGCCAGGCTTCGTATTCTGTGTCGCATAGGCCGATCTTGGCGGGATTCCAACTGGTTACAACTGACGGAGCTCGTGCAGCGTGCCGCTGAATGGAATGCTGAGAATGCCGGTGGGATCCTGCCGCATCGTCCGGAGAGCAAGAGCGACTACAGGGTTGTGTCGATCGGTTTGACTGTCTGATCGAAATGGTGCGGCCCGCAGCAACCGGGCGGGACCTTTTCCAGTTTGTGTTGTCCAGAAAGGCTCCTCACCGTCCGGCGGATTCGAGGGATCGCCCGCAACACTGTGAGCGTCTGAAGCATCGTAAGCGCCCTGGAGACGTTGTAGCTGTTTGGCTCCGGGAAACGATCAATCTAGCGTGCCGCGCCTTCGCGCCGCCGCGTTGCCGTGCTCGTGACTTCCTGGCGGATGTGCGCTATTCGGCCCAGTCCATGGCGTAGATCACCGGGGCGAGTGCCTCGCTGGCGGCGTTGACGGCTGCGAATTCGACCGGGATGACGTTGTTGTCGGCTGCGTATTGGTCCCACAGGTCGGACAGTCGTCGTACTTGATCGGGTTGTTCGCTGGCCAGGTCGGTGGTCTCGCCGGGGTCTTTGCTCAGGTCGTATAGCGCGTATTGTCCGGTGCCGCTGTTGCCTGGTGTTGCAAAGACTAGTTTGAGGTCGCCGTCACGGAAGGCTCGTTCGCCGAATAGCTCCCAGCCGAACTGATCGTCGCCGATGGTGTTGGTCGTCCCGTCGAGCAGTGGTTTGGCGGAGTTGCCTGAAAGTTCATTGGGTTCGTGCAACGATGCGCCTGCATAGTCGGCGAAGGTGGGGTAAAGGTCGCTGATGTGAGCGAAGGTATCGACTATCCGGGGGCTGTCCTGGTCGTTCGCAGCGTTCGGGGTCTTGACTATCAGCGGTACCCGGATGCCGCCCTCGTAGAGGGTGTTTTTGGTGTGAAAATAGGGGCCTGAAGACACTTGAGCGTTGGAAAGGGAGGGCACGGGGAAGGAACCGGCTTTGCCGTACGCGTCGATGTCTCCGATGAGGGGGTAGTGCTCGGTGAGCCATTGGCGGGCGCCGGGCGCGCGGGCATACATCTCGGATGAGAGTCCGGATGCGCCGTTATCGCTGGCCACGACGATCAGAGTGTCATCGAAGTCGCCGGTGGCTTTCAGGTGTTCGACGATACGGCCGAGCTGGGTGTCGACGTGCTCGATCATGGCCGAGTACACAGCCATGCGGTAGGTCAGGTCACGTTGTTGTTCGGAGGTAAGTGTCGTGGCTTCGGGTGTCTGCACCGGCCAACGTGTAGCGATGTCACGGTTGATGAGTCCGTTGTCCGCCATGGCATCAATTCGGTTGGCCCGCAGTTGTTCAACACTTTTGCCGGAGTAGAGCTCGAAGTACTTTTGTATGAGCTCGGTGTCCGGGACATGCAGGGGATCGTGCGGGGCGGTATAGGCGAGGTAGCCGAAGAACGGGCGGCCCTCGTCCTGCCCGTTGTCGATCATGGTGAGCATCTCATCGGTATAGGCATTGGTGGAGTAGAAGTCTGCGGGGAGCTGGTCGATGCGTTGGCCGTTGTGTTCGTAGGTGACTTGGTCAGCGGGGGGTTGTTGGCCGGCTACCAGGCGCAGCGCGTCGGCGTAATGTGATGCGCCGCCTTGATACATGGTGTAGTTCTGGTCGAATCCCAGGGCTTGTGGGGTCTGATTTGGCCCGGTTCCGAGGTGCCATTTTCCTGCTTGGTACGTGTTGTATCCGGCGTCGGAGAGTATTTGGGCGATGGAGGTGTAGCGGCCTTCGAGTGAACCTTTGTAACCCGGTGTGTTCAAGGGGATTCCGGGCGCGATGGCGCCCTCCATGGAACCGAGTCCGACGCGGTGTGGATCTTGTCCGGTCATCAGTGCTGCCCGTGAGGGTGCGCACACTGAATAGGCGTGGAAGTCGGTGAACTGGGTCCCTTGCCGTGCGAGTGCGTCGATGACGGGGGTGGAGATTTCGCTGCCGTAGGCGCCGATGTCGCTGTAGCCGAGATCGTCCGTGAGGACCATCAGGATATTTGGCGGGTCACTTCGCGGCGTCGGAGATGTCTCATTGGTTGGCGATGCCGGTCCGGAGCAACCGATTGTGGCTGTGAGTAATGCTGATGTGCACAACGCCATTCCTATTGAGGGTTTTATACCTTGTCGGTCGCGCATTTTCCTGAACATGAACTCGTCCTTTCGCTTGAATGAATGACGAAGGAGCTGCGGAGAATTAGTACTGCAGGCTTCACGGCACCGGTTGTCGGCATGTGCAGCAAAATGACTCCCGCCGTACCCCCGTGCCGGCGCAGTATCGGTGTTCCTGAGCTGCCCGACGATGTCGCGGCGCCGAGCAGGACACTGGTGTCCAAAGACCGACACCGTGCCATGCCGGAAAGTCCGGGGACGAAACAATGTTGCGGCCGCGGCTCTCTCCGAGCATCGGCACGGCGTGATCGGTGGGGGTGGCTTTCGAATCCACGGTCGATGGCATGCTCATCGCCGATCTTGACGCCCGTACGGAAACATGCTGGCAGCGAGGTTGGCGGGTGTGTCTTGCGTGTGAACATCTCACCCGAGCGGCGCGGTCCTTACTGCTGTCTTTTACGTCGAGGTCCAGCTTGATTCGCGGCGACGTGACGACCGCCGAGCCGGTTGCGGGACTGTTCGGTCTGAGCAGTGGCTGCTACTACGCTGCTACACGGTCTTTATGAGAGCCGCTCAAGGACCATTGCCATGCCCTGGCCGCCGCCTACGCACATGGTCTCGACGCCGAACTGTTTGTCATGGTGCTGCAAGGAGTTGATGAGGGTACTGGTGATACGCGCCCCCGTCATTCCGAACGGATGCCCGATGGCGATCGCTCCGCCGTTGACATTGAGCTTGTCGATCGGGATGCCGAGCGCCTGCGCCGATCCGAGAGCCTGAACAGCAAATGCCTCGTTTATCTCCCATAGGTCGATGTCGTCGATGCCGAGCTTGGCGTGTCCGAGTGCCTGTTTGACCGCCTCGATCGGCCCGAGACCCATGATCTCCGGGGACAGGCCACTCACGCCGGTAGCAACGATGCGCGCGAGTGGTGTCAGGCCGAGTTGCTTGGCTTTGATGTCGCTCATGATGACCAGCGCGGCAGCGCCGTCGTTGAGCGGGCAAGCGTTGGCTGCCGTAACGCTGCCGTCGGGCCGAAAAACAGGTTTGAGTTGCGAAACAGTGTCGTAGGTCACCCCTGCGCGTGGGCCGTCGTCTGCGCTCACGCATGTGCCGTCGGCGAGGGTAACTGGTGTGATGTCCTTGGCCCAGAAGCCGTTACCGATCGCTATCTCCGCCAGGTTATGGCTGCGGACGCTGAACTCGTCCTGTTCCTGACGGCTCATGCCGATGCGCTGCGCGACGTTTTCCGCAGTCTCACCCATGTCGATGTACACGTCTGGGAGCAGACCGTGTTCGCGCGGGTCCGTCCAACTGTCCGCACCACCCTGAGCACGGATGCGGTTGCGCTGAACGGCCTCGGCGAACCTGGGGTTTTGTGCCTTGGGATCGTCAGAGAACCCGTTCATGAACCGGCTGACCGTCTCGACGCCGACTGAGAGGAACACGTCCCCCTCACCAGCTTTGATGCCGTGAAACGCCATACGGGTGGTTTGGAGGCTAGACGAGCAGTATCGGTTGACTGTGACGCCAGGCAGGTTGTCCATACCCGCTAGGACCGCCACTGCCCGGGCGAGGTTATTACCGCTCTCCCCAGCTGGTTGAGCAACACCGAGGTGGAGATCAGTGATGTCGGCCCGGTTCAACGCGGGCACCTTGGCCAGTGTGGCCTCAACCATCTGTACTGCTAGGTCATCCGGGCGAATGTTCTTGAGCGAGCCCTTGCGGGCGCGACCTATTGGCGAGCGGGCGACGGACACGATAACGGCTTCGGGCACAGCACTATTCCTTCGTGACGTTGATGGGTATTGAGAGCGCAGTCAACGGCGCCATCAATATGACGAGACAGCCGGTGCAGTGGACTCAACTGGACTTTCTCGTCGTGTATTGGTTACCCCACCGTCCACGACGAGCGTTTGACCGACAACGTAATCACCGGCACGAGCTGCGAGGTAGATGGCTGATGCGGCGATATCGGCCGGGGAACCGATTCGACGTGCGGGAATGATTCTCGAATGAGTCTCTTCGTCATCGCGTGCTTCTTTGTTCATCTGCGAGGCGAATGCGCCCGGAGCTATCGAATTCACCACGATCCCCTCGCCGACAAGTCGGGCCGCCATACGGCGTGTGAGATGGATCAGGCCAGCTTTGCTTGCGTGATACGAGTAAGTCTCGTGTTGTCCGAGCGTGAGACCATCGATCGAGGTGATGTTGATGACCTTCGCCGGTTGCTCGTCATCCGAGCGGCGAAGAGCCGGGAACAGTCGCTGAGTGAGGAAGAACGGTGTCTTGAGATTGAGATCGACCACTTTGTCCCAGCCTGATTCGGGGAAGGTCTCGAATGAGTCTCCCCAGGCAGCCCCGGCATTGTTGACGAGCACATCGATTCGAGACTCCATCTCGAGCAACCGCTTCGAAAAGTCGTCGATACCGCTGACGGTCGACAAATCTGCGGCGATAGCTCGACAGTCTCCCCATGAGCGCATTTGCGCGGCGGCCGCTTCACATTCGTTCGCCGAGCGAGCCGTTATTACAACGCGGGCCCCGGCGACGACGAAACCTTCCGCGATCATCCGACCGATCCCTCGGGAACCACCTGTCACCACAGTAACAACGTCTTCTAGTGAGAAGAGGTCGGCTAATGCCGCCCCACCCAAAGGTGTCGGAGTTATGTTTGGTCCTTTGCCGAGGTGACTTGGATTCCTGTTCTCTGTGCTGACAGGCACTGCACTCCTTCAGATGATCGGGGGTTGCATCAAAAATGGGCTCGCATTTATGCGTCGTCGACGCACGAGTTAGTGGGGACAGTTCCTGGTCTAGTCGTTCGCAGGCAGTGTTGCGGACCAGGATGTCAAGATCTCCGCGTAACGAGCGGGATCGAACAGATGCATCATGTGAAGCGCGTCGGGGTGCGACTGATAGTCCACCCGAACGCCCGCAGACCGAATGATGTCCTGCGCATGCTCTGCCTGAAGGTCGGAGAGCGCGCCCAACAGCTCGCCCGTCTCGGGGTCGATCGTCCGCGCGTGGTGAGTGATGAGAATTGGTGTCTTGACTTGCGAGAGCATCCTGTCGTGTGGGCAGTGCAGTGCCACAGTCCCTTCGAAGAATGCGCGCCCCCATTCCGGGTCGTATTCCTTGAGATTCTGCGGCGTCTCATCCGGGGTCGGAAATAATTGCATAGCCTTTGCCGGCGACGCTTTGGCTGCCTCAACGAACCCTTTCCAGTCCCCAATCGACCACTGGTCCCCGAGGAAGTCCCGGTACAACTCGAATGCCGGACCCGCCGCCTGCAGAACCGAGTGACCGTATGCGGGGACCAACTCCGACGCAAAGAACGGTGCGTCCTCACACAATGCTGCACGGATCTGGCCTGGCATCGCGTACGCCGAAAGCCAGGCGGCCAGCAGCCCCCCCGAGGAGTTCCCTGCCACGACGACAGGGCGTTTGATGACCAGAGCGATGAAACGCACCAGATCATTGCCGAAGTTGTCCAGGCTGTATCGCCGTGGCGTCCAGGTACTGCGACCTTGCCCACGAATATCGACGGCAAAGACATGAAAATTCTCTGCCAGAAGACCCATCACCGGCTCGTAACTCCACCACGATCCGGTCTGCTCGGGGAGGAGGAGCAGTGCCGGGTTGTCCGCAGAGCCCGCCTCCGCGAAGTTCATCACCACTTCACCAAGATCGACCTGACTTTCCGGGAATCGGTGCGAGACAAAGATGTTCCGTGAATCTGGTAACTGTCTTGCGTGTGTGGCAGCATTCGCTGCTTCGGACCTAGTTCCTTCTTCGGTCATGTCCTTCTCCATTGCGGTTGGGTTGCTATCAAGTCTGAGCTTCTTCGTCTGCCCAGTGTTGAGCGAGTTCTACGTAGTAAGTGATGAGATCGGGCCGGTCGACTGCGCCCACACTCAGTACGTCGTCGACCGAAGCGCCCTGAAGAATTCGTTTGAGAGGCACTTCGAGCTTTTTACCGGTCTTGGTGTGCGGAATTGCCGAGACCACATGGAACTCGTCGGGAACATGTCTGGGCGAGCATTCGACACGGAGCTTGTTCCTGATTTCATCGATTGCCTCGTCGTCGACTGTGTGACCGGCTTTAGGCACGAGGAACATCGGCATCCGATACGATCCGTCGGCTCGCTCCACTCCGAGAACAAGTGCCTCATCTACGCCGCAGGCCCCTTCGACCACTTGATACAGATCTGCTGACCCGAGGCGCACGCCGTTGCGGTTGAGAGTGGCATCAGACCGTCCGTGCAGGATGAAGGAGCCGCGTGACGTGTGGGTCACCCAGTCCCCGTGGCGCCACACACCCGGGAACACGTCAAAATAGGCGTCGCGATATCGCTGGTCACCAGGATCGTGCCAGAAGCCGATTGGCATCGAGGGCATGGGCAGTGTGACGACGAGTTCACCCACAGTATCGCGCACTGCATGCCCGGCGTCGTCGAACGCCGCGATAGCGACTCCCAAAATGGGACCGGAGATCTCCCCGAGGTAGGAAGGCAGACAGGGTGCGCCACCGACGAAAGAACTGACGACGTCGGTACCGCCGCTGGTCGAGATCAACGGTATCTGGGGCGACACTGCATCGGCTGTCCATCGATGGAGCGCCTCCGACACCGGAGCGCCGGTTGCCATGATCTGGACAAGTTCTGAGAGATCGTGGTCGACCCCGGGCCGTAGCCCGGCGGACGATGCGAGCTGCAATAGGCCAGGGCTCGTGCCCATTTGGGTGACATGTTCCTGTTCTACGATCTTCCAGAGGCGGTCGACGCTGGGATGGGTTGGACTCCCCTCGTAGGCAATAGTGGTGACTCCTGCAAGAAGCGCTGAGACGACGACGTTCCACAACATCCAGTTCGTCGTCGTGTACCAGAACAGTGTGTCGCCCTCGGACAGGTCCTGGTGAAGTCCGAGCGTCATCAGGTGTGTCACGACGACACCGGCATGCCCGTGCACAATCCCCTTGGGGACACCTGTCGTTCCCGACGAGAAGAGGACCCACAGGGGGTGGTCGGCCGAGACTTGAGCAGTCTGCAAGGGGAGCTTTACCCCTCCGCCGTCTCCGTTCACTGCAGCGTCCCACGTGATCCACCTGGTCCCGTGCGACTCAATTACGTCGGTGATTTCGACGCCGCCACGTGGAACTGTGACCACAAGTCGAGGGCCCAGTCGATCGACCAGTTCTGCCAAGACATCACGTCGGTCGCGTACCGTTCCCGCAAATTCGTATGCCGTTGCACCCACGAGCACGGTCGGCTCGAGCTGAGCAAGCCGATCCGCAGCTGCTGATGTGCCGTAGTCGGGAGCACAACATGCCCAGACGGCACCGACTGCCGCCGCGCCGAGAAAAGCGATGATCGCTTCATCGGCGTTGGGGAGGTACCCCACCACACGATCGCCAACTTCGACCTGGTTTACGCGGAGTGTGTGGGCGAACCCCGCAACGCGGCGGTGCAGTTCGCGCCAGCTAATCTCGCGACGCGTGCCGTCCTCGAGGATCGCCACCACGGCAGGGGTCTGTAACCGTCCGTCATATCGAAGTATCTGATCGACGTAGTTCAGACGCGCGCCCTCGAACCATCTCGCGCCCGGCATACGTCGGCTGTCAAGCACTTGATGATATTGCTGCGACGACACGACGCCGAAGAACTCCCACACTTCGGCCCAGAATGCCTCGGGATCTGACACTGACCAGGCATGCAGCAGACCGTAATCGGAGATGTCGATGTCGTACTTCCGGCTCACCTTGCCAACGAAGCGCGCGATGATGGAGTCGCCGGTGATGGCCGCTTCGGGTCGGGACAATTGGACGCAATTTGTCTTGATCGTCATTCGGAGTGCGCCCCCGTCATGAGGGCTGCCAAGTCTTCGGGTGCCAGAAAGGAAGGCGGTGGTGGTGGACCCCAGTCGTACAGAGCGCGCGCGCCTTCCCACACTCCCGGCTTCCACAGGGCATCGTCGACGATGCAGTCGATGTCGGAGTAGTACTCGGAGAAGTTTCCTGCTGGGTCTTTCAAATACCAGAAGAAGTTGGAGCCGATGGCATGCCGTCCTAGCCCCCACACGTGTCTGTCCGGATCTGTTTCGAGCATCGCGGTTGCGCCGCGGCCGATCTCGTCTACATCATCGACCTGCCACGACGTGTGGTGAAGGAGCTCGGTGGGTGCGCTCTGGACCAGGATGTTGTGATGATCGGTAGAGCAGCGCATGAACGCGGCCACTCCGTCGACCGTGTCGCTGACTTTGAACCCGATGCCTTCGGTGAAAAAATGTTGCGAGGCTTCTTGATTCGTCGATCCGAGTACGACATGGCCCAGCTTTCGTGGCCGGACCTTCCCTTGCCTCTGCACACTCGATGCGCGTTCGTTCTTCCGAGTGATCACACCTGGCGTGTTGTAATGCGGCGCCGGCGTCGGCTCAGATTCGATTCGTGCCGCAATCTCGACGCGGACACGTACTCGTGTTCCTGGATCGACCGCTTCGACGGATGACGGCGTGCGGGTTATCTCGAGCCCTAGCCCTTGCAGTGAACTTGTCACGCGTGCAAGGTCGTCGGGATCGTCGACACCTACTCCGAGATCGACCAAACGGCGACGCGTCGACCGCGTGATGGAGAGTTGTTCACCGCCGTCAACAGTGCTGAGGTTGAACACGTTTCGGTTTCTTTGATCTACTGCCGGCAGCAATCCGAAGTCGATGTAGTAAGCAGCAGTCGCGATGACGTCGGGGACGCCCATGGTAATGCGAGTAAGGCGATGCAACGGCATGGATTTTCCCTTCTCATTCTCGGCAAGCTAGTGCGCTGGGACGCACGTTTGGCGAAGACCGCCGATGCCCTCGATCGTCGTCTCGATCACGTCGCCAGATTTCAAGAACCGAGGTGGCTTTCGGGCCCCACCGACACCTGCCGGTGTGCCGGTGAAAATGACATCGCCCGGCATCAAGGGCACGACGGACGACAGGGTTTCGATCAAGTTCGGCACGGAAAAGATCAGTCTGTCCGTCGAACTCTTCTGCACAGTCTCGCCGTTGATTTTGCATTCGATTCCGAGATTGTTCGGTTCCGCGACCTCGTCGATGGTGACCAGCCATGGGCCCTGCGGCGCGAATCCTGGGTAGGATTTTCCCAGCGAGAATTGGGGTGCAGGCCCTGTTAGTTGTAGAGCCCGCTCGGAAAAGTCCTGGCCAACGGTCAGTCCGGCCACGTACGACCACGCATCCTGTGCCGCGACCTGACGTGCGTGCCGACCGATCACGACAACGAGTTCAGCTTCCCAATCGACAGTCGCCGCTGGGAGAATCAGGTTTCCCACTGGTCCTGTAAAGCTACCGACCCACTTGGTGAAAGTCGGGGGCGACGTCGGATACTCCAATTTTGCTTCATCTGCATGGTCGCGGTAGTTCAGACCGATCGCGAACACTTGTCGAGGCTCGGGCGACGGCGGCCCGAGTTCCTCATGGATCAAAGGTTCGCCGATCGAGTCGAAGTCGATGGACGCGCTGGCGAACCAGGTCGAGAAGTCGTCCCACGCGTCAAAGACGCGCCGAGGTTCGGGACCGAATTTCCCGTTACTGACTTCGGCCACATCGACGAGCGAGGAGAGGTCGGGGGAGACCAACATCGCTCTCCCTGTTCGTGTTGCGATGCGCACTCGTTCACCTTTCCTTTGGCTGATTTCGTCGCGTTGAACCACCTCGCCTAGGAGAGTGGCCTCACTCACACAATCAGCCTAACCTCGAAAAGTCAACATAATTTCGAAATAATGCAGATTCGGAGAAACTGCCAATTCAGATCTATTTTCGACACTTCGATACAATGCCGTCATGCCTCGGAGCCGCTCGTCCAGTTCACCCACCAGGTCGGACGTTGTCCTCGACCAGATCAGGTCTGACGTGCTCAACGGTCGTCTGGATCCAGGATCACGCCTCGGGTTCGTCGATCTGGGCGAGCGCTACAAGGTCAGCACCGGCGTTCTACGCGAAGTGCTCCCCCGACTCGTCGAGCAAGGACTGGCAACCTCCGAACCCCAGCTCGGCTTTCGCGTCATCGATGTCTCCCCCATCCGCTTGTCTCGCCTGACCGACGCACGAGTTGCGATCGAAACACTGGTTACGCGCGAAGCCGTCACGCACGGTGACATCGCGTGGGAAGCCGACGTCGTGGGAACACACCACGCCTTGGTTCGAATCGGCGCCTCTCTCCCCGACGGCAACATCCACGAAGAATGGCTGGTCGCGCACGAGGCGTTCCACGGTGCAATTCTTCGAGGATGCGACAACGGCTACCTCGTCGACATAGCTTCACGGTTGCGATCGATCTCGGAGGTATATCGGTGCTGGTCACGTTCTGAACTCGCCAGCACTACACGCGATCTCGCCCACGAACATCGTCAGATCATGGAGGCGGCAATCGCACGTGATGCCGACCGCGCCGTCGAATTGACAGAAACGCACATCCGTCGCACCACTGAATTGTTGCTGCTCTCGGCTGGTGCCGCCAACGATGTATCGGCAGCACAATCGATTTAGATTCCTTGTCGCCCACCCCCGGCAGCCCGTGCGATTGCCAGGCTGGCGGTGCGGAGAGCAATACGATGACCGAGAAGAGCCGTGTTCCGCCCAGGCGAGACGATCGAGATCGCACCCACCACATCGCCACAGATGTCAAAGACTGGTGCAGCGATAGTCGTGATCTCTTCAGGTCCTCCGGGCACAGGGTTCGGGCCCGTCAGCGTGACGACTCCTTGTTTTCGGGCCGATGCAATGAGTTGGCGTAGACGGCGTCGCGACAGCAGGTCACCTGAGTGTGAAGCTGCATCGTCGAGAACGGCTGACCGGATATCGCTGGGGGAATGGGCGAGCAGAGCGATCCCGACGCCAGTCGTATCCAGCGGAAGCCTGCCCCCGATGCGATGCGCGACCGGAGTGGCGGTTCGCGACGACAGCCGCTCGACGAGGACCGCTTCTTTTCCGTCACGCACAGCGAGAAGCACGTGCTGCTCGGTCACCCGATGAAGGTCCTGCATGTACGGCAAGGCCGCAGCACGCAAGCCGTGCCCGCGAGGCGCGAGCGCCGCTATTTCCAACAGTCGGAGACCGACCACGAAATTGCCATTACTCAACCGCTCCAATGCTCCGACATCCACGAGCTGCGCAGTGATCCGGAAAGCAGTGCTCTTCGGTAAGCCCGCACGAGTTGAGAGTGCAGCCAGGCTGAGTGCTTGCCCCGAAGACGAAAAGGCGCCAAGTACGCGGAAAGCGCGAGCCAGCATCGCTTCCCCGAGGGGTGGTCGACCGGGACGCCCGGAAACTGGCGTGCCGCTCATCGAAATCCGCATAGTGTGTCTGCAGTCACATGACGAACCATACAACCATGACATTTTTCAACGCTCAGTCGACTCTCCCGCCTGTAATCATCATGGGAGCAGGACCAGCTGGTCTCGCCGCCGCTGCGGAGCTCGCCTTCCACAACGTCCGCTCAGTGATCATCGAGCCGCGGGGCGAGGTGTCGCACGCACGACCCCGAGCAAAAACCACAAGCCCCCGCACCATGGAGCACTTTCGCCGTTGGGGAGTCGCGGACGCCATTCGAGCTCGAGCTCCTCTGTCCCCTCAGTGGAATCGCCGTGTCGTCTTTTGCGACACCCTGAAAGGCTCGGTGATCACCGAATTCGACAATGTATTCGGACTCAGCGCCGAACCACATGAACTGTTCGCGGAATCAGGTCAGCAAGTTCCGCAGCCCGTCGTCGAGGAGGTGCTGCGTGAACACGTAGTTTCCACCGGGTTGGTCGACCTCCGGCTCGGTGAACGAGCTGTCAAAGTTCACGAAGCCGTCGACAACGTGACTGTCACAATCGAGCGCCCAGATGGTTCGTCGTACGACCTTGTCGCCGAGTACGTACTCGGGTGCGACGGCTGTTGGAGCATCGCGCGAGAGAGCATCGGAGCAACTCTTCAAGGATCGTCCGCGCCGACATCAAACCTGAACGTGGTGTTCAAGTCGACAACCTTGCGACCTTCGATGGGAGATGCAGTCCAGTATTGGGTCCTCGGCCCCGAAGTGAAAGGTGCTATTGGTCCGCTCGATCGCGAGGGGACTTGGTGGGCAGGCCTTTCCGGTGCCGGAGATTGGTGCGATGCACGGCAAGCTGTGAGGCTTATCGCAGCCCTTGCCGGCCGTTCGGAAAGCGAAATCGACATCGAGGTGTTGTCTACCGATCGGTGGACCCCACGCATGCTACTCGCCGACCGTTTCGCTTCCGACCGCGTATTCCTGGTGGGAGAGAGTGCTCATCTGAACCCTCCGTTCGGCGGCCATGGTTTCAATACCTGCGTCGGCGATGCGGTCAACATCGGATGGAAGATCGCGGCCGTCCTCGACGGGTGGGGCGATCGTCACCTCCTCGGTACATACGAGAACGAGCGTCGCACAGTGGCGCAAGAGACCATCGAGGCTGCCGCCAAGAACCTTCGCGCATCGGGCCCAGGCATTCCGCGTTCACCGGAACTACTGCAAGCAACCAAAACAGAAGAGTTTCACTCGCTCGGGCTCGTACTCGGATACAGCTACAGAGATTCACCCATCATTGCGTCGACGACCGCCGCCACACCGACCAACGTCCAGACCTACAGGCCATCCACCGAACCTGGGGGACGACTTCCCCATGTTTGGATCAGTCCGGGACACGCACTGTACGACGATCTCGGCAGCGGGTTTACCCTGCTCGCACCAGCGCATGCCGATTCGGTCGTAGTGGCTCGCTTCGTTGAGCGAGCCGTCGCACAACGGATTCCACTCAGCGTCGTATCGACACCGCCTGGGGGGCCTTGGACGCCCGACGAATTCCTGCTGATTCGACCGGACCAGCACATCGCGTGGTCTGGCGAACAACTCGACGATGCCGATCTCGAACGTGCCGTTGGTCGGGTACAGACCAGCGACCGTACCCGCGCCTGACTGGGCCGGCGGCTTCTAGTGGTCGTCGCAACACCCCACTGTGGGAGTTGCGACGACCGTGGCATTTACATCTCAAGAAATCGAGATCCTGAAGGAAGCTTTTCTTGCGGCGTTGAGAGAGTCGGGGACGGTGGCCGAGGCAGCCCGAATTGTCGGAGCGAACCGGAATTCCGCGTACGCGTGGGCCAAGAAAGCAGGAGTGCCTACCACCGGACGTGGAGGAGCCAAGCCGCATCCCGGGCGCGGTGAATACACGCGGTTACGTCAAGCGGGAATCTCGCGCCGGCGTGCAGCCACGCAGACCGGAGTGCACATACGCACAGCTCAGGACTGGGACAAGGGAATTCGCCAGGTCGGGCATGCGCGCATCTACCCGGACGGATACCGAGTCGACTACACCACTGGTATGACAACGACAGTCAGACCTGACGCAGCGATCCCGATAGCCGTCCTCGACAAACGTCTGCATCGACGGTTCCTGAGCCTCACGGAGCGGGAGCGGATCCGAGGTGAGTGCAATGTTGTTGCCCTGACCGGGGATCGCGGTGAGAGCTCCAGCCGGGACGGGTACACGAGCTGACAAGGCGGGAGGTCCCAGCAGTGCGGGCGCCGGGGGAGACGGCGGCGAGGGAGGAGCGAGAGACGACAGCGAGTCAGGCGGGACTGAGTCGCCGCCGTAGGCCCGCGAGCATCCCGATACTGCGACTGCTGTTCCCGCTGCGAGCATCGCCAAGAAGTGACGTCTATCCATAATTCGGCACCTTGATATTAAGTGTTGAGAAGTGGCTGTGTCGTTCCGGGTGGCTTCCCGAGAACGGAACTTATGTGTGGCTCCAGTGCCGGGTCAGGGAGATCGGGGGCCAGCACCTGCGGAGGCACGTGCGCCGGTGGCGTCTTCTTCGCGTGATACCCGGTCGGTATAGGTTCCGCGGGGTGGTCGCGCTCCGAGAACACTGCATGTACAGGGTTTTCGCAGAGTCCTGTCGGTACATGCGCACCGACACGGTCCTGGGGTTTGCTTGTGCGGTCACCGGAACGGGCCACAGACGAGGTTCTTTGCATAGGTCACAGCTGCGCACCGAGATGAACGAATTGCGTTCCCTGATCGCGGAGCGGAGCCAAAGCCGCCCGTACCCCGGATGCTGTGCCCCCTGCAGGTTGATTCATGTGCGTGAGAACGATCGCACCGTCCGGCGCATTCATAAGCTGTTGTGCGACAGCAGCACTGGTGGCAGTCGCGCCGGCATCGGCGTTGACTGTGAATCCGGCGAGCTGGATGCCGAGGCTGTGCGCGATGTCCACGGCGACGTCGTCGTAATGCGCGGTACCGGAACGGAACCAGGTGCTGTGCACACCGACAGAGTCGAGTAGGTGGCGGCGGTTGGTTTCGATTTCCTCGGCGACCCCGTCCGGGCTGGTCGTGCCGGCGATCGAGTAGGCGCCGCGGCCGGTGACCGAGAGCGGCACGTGCAGTGTTCCGTGGTTTTCGAGTCGGAACAGGGGATCGGAGGCGAGTTCTGCCGTCATCGCCGGGTTCGACCTGATCCATCGTTCGCTGAGGAACAAGGTCGCCGGTACCTGCGCGTTGCGGAGTGTGTCGAGAAGGTGATGATCGACGGCGGAACCGTGCGGTCCGCCGCAGGCATCGAACGTCAATGCCAGGGTCCGCCGACCTCCTTGTGTGGGGACGCTCGCGTGGATCCCGGGTAGATGAGTGCCCCACGCCGCGGGTGCTCGTTCGGTGTCGGCGCTCGCCTGGAGTGCGGTTGTGCCGCTTGGGCTCTGGCTGCTCGCAGGGAAAGTAGGCGACAGTGACGTCGCCGGAGCAGGTGGTTGTACGGGGGGAGATGGATTCTGCGATGCACGTGGCGATTGTCCGCACGCCGACAGCGCCAATGCGGACAACGCGGCCACCGAGAGGAAGCCGCGGCGGGTCGTTGTGACCGCGCGAGAGGATGCAATCGAGTCCATCATGGTGTGTCTTTCGGTCAGTTTCCTGCGCCGTGGTTGGGGTTGGTGCAGATGGTGCCCTCGCACGGGGCGACGGCGTTGCCCCCTTGTGGGTTCTGGATGACTGCGCCGCCGTTTTCTTGCGGGTTGGATCCTGCGCCGTGGTT
>Ga0154000_1000040_pt1 | contig 46267 bp, 50 predicted proteins | sample TSNC084MetaG_FD_104674 | JGI IMG/M metagenome (GOLD analysis project Ga0154000, IMG submission 104674) | Attine ant fungus gardens microbial communities from North Carolina, USA - TSNC084 MetaG | ecosystem: Host-associated > Fungi > Mycelium > Unclassified | place: USA: North Carolina, Lumber... | reverse complement strand
GCGGTGTTCCACAAAGGCAAGCTGCTCGAACGACCCATCGACATCTCACCCGCTGAGCCCGACGAATCAAGCGAAACGGAGGTCGCCTGAAACACCCTCATCCACAGGTCTTGACAATATCTCCTTGTGTGCACCCGTACGTATGGAGAAGCTGAGTATCGGCGGGCGATTCGCGACTCGGCCGCGCGGTGGCCTCGGCCTCGATCAGCGCCTCAGATCCTCAGGAGGTGAAGCCGGGAATCGGGTATTGACCGTTCAAGGTGTGCTTGCCGACGTCGGCGATCTTGTAGGACACCGGGTCGTGCAGGGAGTGGGTGCGCACGTTGCGCCAGAAGCGGTCGAAACCGTACCTGGGATGTGTTCCGCGCGCGCCGATCACCTCGAAGACGCCGCTGCTGATGTTGAGGGCGGCGTTGGTGGCCAACGCTTTGACTCCCGAGACCTTCACCATCAGTTCGCCGCGGTCCTCGGGGGTGAGCGCGTCGCCCTTGTCCCACACCGTCTGCAGCAGGTGGGCCGCTTCACGGGCGGCGGCGTCAGCTCCCTGCAATGCGATGGTGAACTCACCGTAGGAGCGGATGGTGTAGGGATCCTCGGTTGCCTGTTGAATACCGGCCGGTGTCCAGGGCCTCGCCTGGGTACGGGTGTACTCCCTGGCGGCATCGAGTGCGCCGTGCGCGATCCCCAGATAGACGTTGGCGAAGATCAATTGCGCTATGGGCGCGAAGAGGCTGCCGCGCTCGGATTGTATGAAGGCGAGAACGAAGGCGTTGGGCGCGCCCAGCACTTCGTCAGGCTCGACCTTGACGTTGTGGAAGTCCGTGGAACCGCTGTCGGTCTGCCGCATGCCGATGGCGGCCCAGTCGTCGTTGGGCGTAACGCCAGCCCGCGATGTCGGGATAGCGGCAGCAATGATCGCACCCTGCTGCGGAGAATCATCCTGGACGACGCCGAACACGAACAGCAGGTCCGACCCCTTGGCGCCGCTGCAGAAGTGCTTCGTGCCATTGAGCACGTAGCCGCCGTCTTCGGTCGGGGTGGCGCTGACCTTCCAGTCCAGCACGTGGCTGTTGTTCTCGCTGGAGGCATTTCCGGTCCACCAGTTGTTCTGCGCGATCTGGGTGTACAGGTGTTCTTCTTGTTCCTGCGAGCCGATCAGTTCGATCATCGGGGCGTTGGTGAGGTGGTATCCGAACAGGTGTCCCAAAGATCCATCGGCTGCCGCGATTTCGCGGACGACCTCGATGGCGGTGGGCCAGTCTGCGCCCCAGCCGCCGTATTCGCGCGGGACGAGGAGCGACAGCAGGCCGCTCGCGCGCAGGTCTTCGCGCTCGGCTGTTGCCGAACCCCCGGCGCGATCACGCTCGACGGCGGTGGCTCGCCACTTTTCGGCTAGCCCACGGGCAACCGCGACGGGATCGTTGTCGGCGGCGTCGCGTGGTCGAACGTGCTGCTTTTCAGGTGACAGTGTCATGCGGATGTTCCTATCGGTGGCGATTGAGGCTGTTGTTCAGAAATTCCGGAGCCGCCCACTGATCGAGGGCGACGGGTTCCTGCAGCAAGTTGTTGGTGAGCAGGAATTGCTGTGTGCGCTCCAGGAGGGCGAGGGCGTCGTGATCCAGGCGTGGAACCAGACGCTGCTGGAAGTCGGCGCCGAAGCCCTGGCCTACTGCTCCGGTCGATACGCCCAGGTTCGCGGCGTGCAGGCTGGTCACCGCGTCGGAATGATCGCGTGCCCACAGCCCGGCGTCGACGGCCGCGTCGACCAGTCGTTGAACAAGGCCAGGTCGCTGGCGAACCAGCCCGCTGCTGACCGTCCACACACTGGCGTAGGCATTGCGCTCATCGAGGCCGAGATCCACCACTGGGCGGGCCCCGGTGGCTTGCAACTCCCCGGCCCAGGGCAGCCAACTGTACAGGGCGTCAACGTCTCCGCTGGCCAACACCGCGGCCTGACCGCGGGCGACATCGGGAAAGAGGTCCGCACCCTTGACGGTCGCCGATTCTTCGAGCTGCTCAGCGGGAACATCGACACCAGGACTGCTGATCGGCACCAGCTCGACGTCGTCCACACCCAGTTCACCGTGCTCAAGGGTGTGCAACAAGGCGCGCGCCTCCCACGAGCCCAGCGCTACCAGCGTTTGCCGCCAGGGATCCAACTCGAGGTAGTCGCCCAGCTGGCCGCGCAGGATGCGAATTGCCGAGGCCGAGACGCCGATTCGACGTCCGGCAAGGTCGGCGGCCGCTGTGATCGGGCTGTCGTCGCGGACAAAGAAGCCCTGGCGCCCCAAGAGCGGGGTGATGCCGAGTAGACGCGTGCGCCCAGGTGCCCGCAACCCCTCGCTGAGCAGTGGCGGGATCTCACCCCCAAAACGGGTGTAGGCAGGCTGGTCGTAGGTGAAATGAACCGTGCCCTGCTGGCCGCTGAGGACGTCGAGTTCGATGCCGGCGGCGTCGAGGAAGCCCGATTCCGATGCCGTGAGCAGAGCGTTGGGTACCGGGCAGTTGCTGTAGGTCAGTGTGTCGCGGATGGCGGAATCGAGTTCTGAACCGGGGTTTGCGGGGTCGACGCGGCTTGTCATGAAGGTTGTCCTTGCAGTTGTGGTACGCGCAGACCCAAGTGGTCGCGCAGAGTGTTGCCCTGGTACTCGGTGCGGAAGTAGCCGCGATCCTGCAGAACCGGAACCACCTGGTCGACGAACTCGTCGTAGGAGCCCGGCAGGAAGGCCGGAGAGATGATGAAACCATCCGCGGCGCCGCCCTCGAAGTGGCGGATCAGCTCGTCAGCGATCTGCTCCCCGGTACCGGCCCACTGAGGAACGAACCCCACGTTGGTTCCATAGCGCCGACCCATTTCCGCCAGCGTGAGCTCTTCGCTGTGCGTTGCGGCGGCGAACATGTGCAGTTGCGTCGGGACATTCCGATCCTGCAGATCCCGCAGGATGTCCTTGATCGGAGTGTCGAGAGGGTACGCCGCCAGGTTGATGCCGGTGTGACTGGATAGCGTCGACAGTCCCACTTCCGGATGGACCAGACTGTTGAGATATTCCAGTCGTTCCTGTGCCACCGCCTGGCTTTCGCCGAGTACCGGCATCACGGCGGTGAAGATTTTCGTCTGATCGGGATCGCGCCCCGCAGCGTCGACCTCGGCTTTGATGCCCTGGTAGGTGGCCTGCATCACCTCGAGGTTGGGTGCAAGACTGAAGACGGCCTCGGCCCACTTCCCGGCGAAGCGCCGACCCCGGGGCGACAGGCCGGCCTGCAGGATCACCGGCTCACCCTGAGGTGAACGCGGTACCTGCAGAGGTCCGCGCACATTCAGCCACTCCCCGTGGTGATCGACGTAGTGCACCTTCGCGGGATCGGCGAACACGCCGGCCGCCTTGTCCAGCACGAGGGCGTCCTCGTCCCAGCTGTTCCAGAGTTTCTTGACCGCTTCCAAGAACTCATCGGCGCGGTCATAGCGGGCGTCGTGTTCCAGATGCTGATTAATGCCGAAGTTGCGCGCTTCAGCGTCGTTGAGCGAGGTGACGACGTTCCAGGACACCCGACCCCCTGACAACTGATCGAGCGTCGCGAACACCCGAGCAACGTGATACGGGGGATAGTAGGTCGCCGAAATGGTTGCCCCAAGACCCAGGTGCTCGGTCACCGCGGCCATGGTTGCGACCACACTGGCCGGCTCCAAGGCGACTGCACCCTGCCCGCCCAGGCCGACACCGGTGTCCAGGTTGTCCCCGTAGCTGTCCTCGACGGCCAACCCGTCAGGCAGAAACAACAGATCGAACTTGCCGCGCTCCAGAGTACGGGCGATGTGTTGGTAGTACTTCCCCGACAGAAAGTCATTCGACGCGTCCGTGTGCCGCCACGCCCCATGTGCATGAGTCACATTGCCGGCCGAGAAGAAACCGGCCAGATGCATTTGTCGTTGTTGAGTCATCGCGTATGCGTCCTTTAAATGTCAATCATGGCTAGATTCCTGTCGCTAAGCAGTCTCACCCCCACCCCCGGGGTGTGCCCACCGTTAAACTTCACCTGATTTCAATGCTCCACCAGCCAAATTCAGGCCTTGAACCACGGGGCACGTCGGGTCAAGGTGACGGTGACGGTGCCGATGACTTGGCCGCCTTCGCCGCTGCCGGCCGTCCGCATTTGGGTCGATCCGAGGTCCTTCGAATCTCTATCCTTGTCGAGGTCAATAGCCAAGCACCACAAAGGATCTCACTCGCACGGCGCATCGAGTCGACGTTGACCGACGCTCAAAACCGTCGATCTGGTTAGATCGTCGTGTATGCACCGGACGCCATGCCAATCGCGAGCGTGTCCCGTCGACCACGTCGATCGGCAACATCAGCCGATCTGCGAGCAAATGACCCTAACGGTCGATCACCTCCGACCGCTGCGGGAAGGGGTGGTCGACTACCTGCGGAGGAGGGGCAAGCCAGCTGGCCGATGTCCCGCCGTGCGCACCCGTTAAGCGGCGCTACACCACACACGTCGGGTCGGACCTCCAGCGTCAGTCCAGCCGCGTCGCCACGTAGCGTGCAAAGGTCGATCCGGATGCTCGCGCATGAGCTTCCAATGTCTGAGGGCTGTAGCCGAGGGTTTCGGCGAGGATCGCTATCGGCGTGGTTTGGGTGAGTTCGTTGAGGGTGCCCATCCGTGCCTCCAGCGCCGCGAGAACTGCCCGGAGCCGTGCGCGCAAATGCGTCGGCGCGACGTGCATGCCGGGACGGTAGCCGCGAAACACCCACGGCGAGTTGGGATGTGCTGCGGTTTGGTTGTTGTAGTTGCTGGCTGCCAGCGCGCGAACGGGTTCATCGAGCGGAGGCGGGAGGTCGATCGGCATCGCCGCGAGGCTGATGGTCACGGTATCGGCGCTAATGGCGATTTGTTTCCACGTGAGGGCAGCGACGTCTTCTGCGCGTTGAGCGAACACGATGATCAGAATGGCGGCCAATCGGTCGCGGGGGTGAAGAGTCTGCTGGTGGGCGACCTTCTCTATGACGGCGTTCTGTTGGTCGATCGGCATCCGTGGGGCGGTTCCGCGGCGGTGCGGTGTCATTTCCACGTCGGACGGGATCAGCTTGGTCTTGATGGCCCATCTGATGAAACGCAGGAGGTGCTCTCGGGTGCTCGGTCCGGTCGCTTGCCATAGATCGATGTGGGCCTGGGTGAGCTGCTCGACGGTGGTGCCATGTTCGGTGGCCAGCCAGTTGCAGAAGTCGATGGTCACGGTGAGGGTCTGTTTGGCGCGCAGGAACGCCGAGTCGGTCACCACGTTCATCGAGCGGAGCCGTTTCTCGAGACTCCAGCGGATGAACCGGGCGAGGAGCTTTCGGTGCTCGTCGGTGGTGATGCGCTGCTGGGCGGTGACCGCCCAGGACTGAAACCGGGCCAACCGCTCGTCACGTGACGCCAGGGCGCCGTGCTCGACGAGCAGGCTGCGCACGTAGTCGGTGGTGCGGCCCGGCGGCAGGTGATCGAGCACCTCGTGAGTGAGAGTTGGGTGAGCCGCTAGCTCCTTCAGGACCCGCTGGACGTGTGCTTGGCGGATCCAGGTCAGACCGCTGTTGGGGCGGTCCATCTCGGCGAGTGCGTCGACGATCGCTTGCAGTTGTGGTGCGATCACGCCGGTGTCGGGATGGGCGAGCAACCGTTGGGCGGTTTCGCGCAGCCCGCACCGTTGGCATCGGCCGCCGCTATAAAGTTCGGCCTCATCGCCGCAGCCGGTGCAGTCAACGTTGAGCCTGACGCCGCTACACCGCCGGCATGAGGGCCGTCCCTCGGCCAGGCCGGGCAGCACGCCCTGGTGGCCGCACGCGCAGATCCCAACGGTGCGTTTGGCGGCCTGGTAGCAGTATCCGCAGATCGATCCGTCGGGCCACCTGGCCACCAGCTGGTAGTGCCCGCGGCATCGGGCACAAGCCGTTGGCCAGCGCCCGGGGTCCTCAGGTTTGCGGGGCCGGGCCATCGTCGTCCTGCACGATCCGTATCCGTTTGGCGACGGGGTTGCCCGGTGCGATCCCCAAGTCCCGCGGGCGCGGCGCGTCCACGGTGACCGCGGCTCGCATCTCCACGTAAGGCTCGAACAGATCGTTGGGCGAGCAATCGAAGATGTCACACAACGCAGCGAAGGTGCGGGCCGGAATGCGTTGAGGTTCACCGGTCACGAGGCGATACACCTGAGCATCGGAGAGATTGATTCCCCGCGAGCGCAGCAGCGGGCGCAGCTCGGTGGACTTCCACAGGTTGTGGGCCGCCATCACTCGCCGCAGATGCCAGTGAAAGCCGATGCGGCGCTGCTCAGCCATCAGCTTCCCCCATTCGGAGGCGCCGAGCGATCATCTGCTGCACTACGCGTTGCTTGAAGTCCGAACCCACCGAGGTATACAGCGCCGTCGTCGAGGCGTAGGAATGCCCTAATTGCTGCTGCACGAACAACGGATCGTAACCGGCCTCGAGAAGATGCGTGGTATAGGAGTGACGCAGACAGTGCAGCTTCAAGTCCGGCGGCAGACCCGCCCGCGCACGCAGCGCAGTGAACGAGCGTCCCAGGGCATTGATCGTCAACCTGCTGCCGCGTTCACTGGGCCACAACGCGGGGGAGCGGTCCGCGGTCCTAAACAGCTGCCGGCCCTCGGTGCACCAGTATTGCAAAAGCTCTACGGCCCAGGGGAACTCCGGCACGGTCAGCACCGTCCGCCGCCGCGGCCCCGACCCCGTCGTGCCCTTGGCCCACCGCACGGTCATGGCGCCGTAGTCGCCGAAGCGCGGCACGTGCGGGTTGGGCCCGAAGTCCGTCAGGTCCAGCATGACCAGTTCGCGGCGCCGCAGTCCGTAGGCATACCCGACCTTGAACGCGATCGAATCACGCAACGCGGTCAGCCAGCGCTTGGAGCCGACCCGGTGCTGCTCGTCGACGAAGTCGTCGACCACGTCGAAGAAGTGTTGCAACTCGGTCTTGGTGAACGCTCGCCGCCTGGTCGGCACGGCATCGTCGGTGGTGTGTCGAGGCGTGTTCCACTCGAAACAGATTTGAGACGGCACGTCGCCGAACTGCTTCTCGCAGAACGGAACCCAACCGTATCTAGAGTCAGTGACATAGGAACAGAACATCGAGATCGCGTTGCTGTAGGACCGCAACGTCGACCACTCGATCGGTGTTTCTCGCGATCTGAGATCGGCAAGGAACTGATCAAGATCAAGCGGGCGCCAGCGCCACGGATACTATACTCGTTGGCGAACTCGACGAACCGGCCGATGAGGCCGCATCTGGCCGTGATGGTGCTCGTGGCGAGACCTCGGGCCAGCATCTGAGCACGCCACCCGTCCACCATCGCCTTCAAGACCGCCTCATCGGCCCGCAGCAGTGAGACATCGCCACGTTGAAGGACCCGAGGAATGAACCCCGACAAATCCTCAGCCATGTGTACGCCCGAACTCGGCTTGCCCCAATGGCGCAGCGCCATAACGCAATGCGTCACTGTGACGAATTGCTGGCGATCCAGGCGGAGGGGTACAGGGGCAGATAAGGCCAGTCGCATCGTCGACATAGCGCAGCCCGCGGCCGGCGACGGGATCGGCAGCCTCGGGTTCGCGGCTTGCCGTCAACTGACGCCTGCGGAACATCCTCATGGATCACCTAACAACCGAATCAATCACTAAGTGATTGAACCATACGACGACCACGGCGTACTGACAACAAATGCATTACTCATCCAGGCCGTCTGTACCGTCACGCGACGCGCTGAGCAGGGTCGATCGACCAGTCAGCTTGTGGTGCGACCACTTTCATTAGATGCAACTCGCAATGGTTGTTCGCCGATAACCTATATTATGTCATTTTGTGGATGAAAGTCGCTGCACCGCAACGAAATACACCCACATTGAACGTGCATCGTCAGTATCGAATGGCAATATTCGCTACCAGAGCGAGAGCGGACGTCCTGCAGCCTCGGCCGCAGCGATGCGCTCTTCGATGACGTCGACTCCTACGTTTTGTTCGATCCCGGTACGGATCGCGGTGGCAATGGCGCGAGTGCGACCCGCGGGTCCTCGAACGTCGGCGAGTGGGCTGGCGATGTTGCGTCGCCGGAGCTCGTATTCGCTGCGGTTGCTGCGATTGGTTCCCAACTGCATGTGTGCCGGGTTGGTGCAGCCGGCGAAGTCGCATTGGTGGCACAGCACCGCGTCGTCGGTGTTGGACCAGCCCAACCTCGAGATGACACCGTCTTCGAGTTGGTAGGCGAACAAATGCGCCGGCACGGTCCCGCGGCGGGACGGCCCAGGCAGACTCGCCGCCCGGAAGGAACCATGCCCGGTCGAAGACACACCGCCGATCCACGGCCAGCACTGCTCCCGGCGGCGTCGGAATCGCTTGGACTCGAAACGAGAAACGACGGCAGGATTGTCGAGCCAAGAACGCCACAGACGCTCCGGAATGCGTACAGGCTGGGGCTGCCCGATCAACGTCATCTGGAACGCCCGCAGCGCGGGAGCGCTGTCGGGCATGCCGGGCAGCGGGGATGGAGCATCGTTGACGAACGTCATCGGCCCTGCTCCTGACACTCGATCCGGACTGTTACCCGAGTTGACTGTAGAGACACGTGCCGACAACCAGTTGAAGATCCGGGGTATGACCTGTGGTGGGCTTCGGTAACAGTCCACTCGTACCTGCCATTGCGGCTGCCCTTGCGATCATCCCAATGGCCCTGGTTGCCGAGAACGCCAACCTTTGCGCAGGAATGAAACTCACCCTCGAACCCACCGTCGTCAACGGCGCAGCCTTCGCGCACTGGGTTGACGCGATCAGTGACATCGTCGAAAACTCCATCACCGACGGAGAACTCACCGACACCCCCACCGCGCACCGACTCGCATGGAACCTGTGCGCTGGCACCGTCGGAGCAGCCAACGCATCAGCAACCCTGCGAGAAGACATCGACCTCGCAACCTGTCTCGAAGGCGTGGTAACAGCGCAGTTGCGCAATGCCTTCACGCCCGCCTGATCTAAAATACGGGTGTCGACCTCAATATCAACTGGTCGAAATTGCTTGAGGGACAACTAGACCGACAACATCTGCACCATTGACTTAGCGGCCGGATCCCACTTTCGAGCTCAGTTCTCGACCCGAGGGGTCCGGCCGCTAGCTTCCCGCTCGATCCGCGCAAGCTGGATATTGGTATACAACGACGAACGCTTCAAACCCGTGTTCTTACATAGTGTTTCGATCTTGAACTGGCCCGTCTCATAAATTTGCAGTAGGTACGCACGCTCCTCGGGCGAGAGCTTGTGCGGCCTACCTTTCATCTTCCCAGCAGCTGTCGCGGCGGCAACAGCATCACGAGTGCGGGAACGAATCAGATCCGACTCGAACTCCGCCATCAACGCAAGAATGCCAATGAACATCTTCCCCATCGGATCAGCCGGGTCGTACACCTGACCATCAATCGACAGCGACACACCCTTCTCCGCGATCCGCTCCACCGTCTCATGCAAATCCTTCGCCGAGCGAGACAGCCGATCGAGCTTCGTCACACAAAACACGTCGCCGGCCCGAGCCGCGTTGATCGCATTATCCAAACCCGGCCGGCGAGCCTGCCGGCCACTGACACCATGATCGACATAGACCATGTCACGATCCACCCCGGCCTTCGCCAGAAGATCAACCTGAACCGCCGTGTCTTGCCGGACCGTACTGCACCGCGCATACCCGATTTTCACGCCACCCCCACTGCCGAACACGAATTGTCCACTAGAGCCTATGCCATAACGGACAAATCCAACGGACACCAAAATTGGACGTTTCGGTACGAAATTTCGCCACGTCAGTCGCACCCAGACGCCCGATCTTCACCGTCCGGTATGACGAGGGTCAAAACGCACACCCAAAGCCGCAGGAAGCCGATCAGCGCCCAAATCGAAATTTTCGGCCCCGTCGCGGTCTGTGGCAGCAGCTCGCACACAGCTCGACAGAACAGCTCACGATCGAGGCCGCCACACTCACCAGGCGAAACCCGCTAAATGGCGTCGGATCTTGGCGCCGGCCGAAGCACGACGCCACCGAATGCAGCTTCGAGATACTCACCGAACCCCACAAGATTCGGACAGCTGGGGTTCGGATCCGCGTTTCCTCCCGCAGCAACACCTGACAAGATGCGAATCGGACACATCTGCGCTGACTCAATTGCACAGCATTCGTAGGGTTCGACGGACTGCGGAACGATCCGCGTTTTGCTACCGCGACTCTTCGTGTGGATGCGAACGGACCGCGCAACGACTCATGCGACTGTTTACAGACCGTAGGACTAGTCGCAAACAGTCTCCACAACGATCTTTCGCCGCCAAACAGACTGCGCAACGCCTTGCGCAGCTGAATACAGACACGAGTACGGTTCGCACAGGGGCTGCACAGCGAACTTTCAGTGCTCAGACGGACTGCGGAACGACTCATGCAGCTGTTTTCCAGTTGCGAAAGGTTTCCATAGACTTGCAATCGCGATCGTCTGGGCAGTCAAATAACAGCACAATGAGATCGAATAAGTTTAAATAACATCAGCAGTCTGCTACTGTATAAGCAATGACGTAAGAAACCCGCCAGTCCCGTAGGACTGACGGGCCGCGCGCCGACAATTAAATCGTGACGAGCTGGTCGAACAGTTGATCAAGCGTGAATCGTGCGAAGACGCCGCCAAGCCACTTGCCGATTCCACGCCAGATGCTCTCAGTTGAGCGTTTGGCGATCATGTTTCACCTCCTTCGTATTTAGTTGTGTCACATAGGACAGGCCGTCACCCGAGGGTGAACGGCCTAGTCGTATGCCTGGAAACAGCATAACAGACGGAACGGTCTTCCGTTACATAACACGAGAATCGGCGCGTCAACTCGATCCCGCGGCGCAGAGCACGGTCACTTTTGCCTGTAAAAGCGCTGGTCAGGTCTTTTTTAAGATTCTGGGATCTTCGCCTTCCTTCGTCGCCGCACACTGCAACTCCCTTCCGCGCATCCACTCCCGGCCTCATCGTCGATTGTCGGTTTGCCGGGTGGCAGTTCGGATCCGCGACTGCCGACACCCAAACCATGTCCGACCTCTTGAGTACGATCAGACCGCGACGAGCATCAGGTCGCCACTCTGACCAGACCGAAGCGGAAGCCGAAGTCCTGACCTGAACGCAAACCCGTCCAGATCGGTCACACGTGGCGACCTGATACTCATTCACCGACCGAAAATCAGAGCTACCGCGACACCGCCCGTGGCCGGCCTGCGCAGCTCCCGCACAATCACCACGCCAGCGCACTGCGCGGGAGGTGCTCACCACCGCACTTACCCACCGCCGGACACACTCCAAAAACTGAACGCCACCTCCGGTGCCGTTGCCGCTACGCGGCCCCGAGTGGTCAAGAAGTCGTCGTACAAGTCGCCCCAGAACACCATGCCGGGGACCCGACCCGTCAACCCACGCTTCGCTCTACGGGGTTGACGGCCCACCCTCGACATGGTGACAGGGGAGCGACCCTACCGACTCGCAGGAAGGCATCACCATGACCGAAACAGTCACTCCCACACACTTTGTCGTGATACCCCGCACCGAAGAACACGGCGGATACGAGAACGAGTGCTTCACCCATTACGTCCAAGACAACCGCGGCCGCTACTGCCTGCGAGGACCGATGGTCCAGTCGGACGCGGAATGGCTTGCAAGCAAGATGAATACACAGATCAGCTGACCAACCAAGAAGGCCCGCACCGGATTCGGTGCGGGCCTCACTGCTGTACTCCTACGCCGGGGCAGGACGCTCCGGCATCTCCATCAGAGTTGGCTCAGCACCCTCGGTGTACCGGTAAGCCCACTGACTGCCCCGACGACGATCGCGTCGTAGTGCGTCATGAGAGTTCTCTTTCGGTCAGGAAGTGATCGGAATCGTTGTGGTGGCGTGGAGGGCGGGGATGGTTGCTGCGCTGATCACGGCGCCGACGAGGGCGATCGCTCCGAGGACAAGGTAGGCGTGGGCGTAGCTTCCGGTCCAGGTGGAGAGCACGGTGCCGGCCCACGGCGCCAGTGCCATGACAATGACGATCGGTGCGGACATCAGCCCGTTGAGGCGCCCGTAATGTTCACCGCCCCAGCGGTCGGTGATAGCGGTGGCCTGGATCAACGTGAAGATACCGCGGACCAGTCCGGCGCCGATGGCGATGCCGATCAACGCCGCCGCCGAGCTCGCCAGACCTAACCACGCGGTGCTCAGACCGGCAACGACGATGACCGATACTGTGCGCACGCGGACACTGGTCTTCGCTGCGAGAGGTAGGTAGAAGATGCGGCCGATGACCTGACCGGCGCCGCCCAACCCGAGCGTGAGTGCGGCGAGGCTGGGACTGAAACCGCGTTCGATCAGCAGCGGTACGAGGTTGAAGACGCCGGCGGATGCGGCGAAAGCGGCTGCAGCGAGGGCGACGATCAAAGCAAGAAAGGCGAGGCTGCGTGAGGTGCGGTGATAGTCGCCGGGCTGGGCATGGGGCAGCCGGATGGGGTCGGGCCACCCGCCCCGCAACCCCCAGATATGTCCGGGGATGGTGATCACAGCCAGTATGGCGGCGAGCACCAGGTAGGTTGTGCGCCAATCGAAACGATCGGCCAGAGCGACAGACAGTGGCGCGAACACCGTGCTGGCCAGACCCGCAGCGAGGGTGAGAATCATCAGCGCTTTGACGTAGTTGTCGCCGTACCAGCGGGTCAGGGCGGCGAATGCCGGTGGATACAGCACCGCGCCCATCGCAATTCCGGCGAACACCCACCCCGCGAAAAACAGAGGGAGGGTGTGAGCTGTCGCGATGACCACCAGTGCGGGTACAGCGAGTACAGATCCGGCGGTCATGACCCAGCGGGGCCCGCGGCGATCGAGGATCCGTCCGACAGGTATGCCGACGACGGCGGCGACGAGTTGGCTGACCGAGAACGCCGCCACAATCACCGAGGTCGACCACCCGGTATCGCGGGAAATGGCCACCGACAGAACAGGAAACGCGTAGTACAGGATTCCCCAGCTGGTGATTTCGGTCAGACACAGCGCCACCAGGACCCGCCGCAGCCCCGACGGGTCGAGGCTGACGGGGCGCTGCGGCGGATCCTCGATGGTCGTCATCGGCTGCGCCTTATCCGCAGGAGTTGGAACTACCGGAGGGGCTGGACAGCGAGATCAGCTCCGGAGCCGGCGTCGCGCAGCAGCCACCCTCGGATTCCGCGGTGTCGGGTTCATCGAAAACACCTGCGCCGCCGCAGACTCCGGTTTCCGGGAGGATCAACTCCACCCGAGCAGCAGCCTCGTGGTCACCGGCAAGTTCTGCGGCGATGCTGCGAACCTGCTCGTAGCCGGTCATCGCCAGGAACGTCGGCGCGCGGCCGTAGCTCTTCATCCCCGCCAGGTACACACCCGGTTCGGGATGGCGAAGTTCTTTCGCGCCGTGCGGATACACGGTGCCGCAGGAGTGGACGTTCGGGTCGATCAGAGGCGCCAACTGTGTCGGTGCCTGCAGGACGGGGTCGAGGCCCAGTCGGATTTCCGACAGCCAGGACAGGTCAGGGCGGAATCCGGTCAAGGTGACGACGTTGTCGACGTTCTCGATCCGGGTGCCGGCATCGGACACCAGTGCGAGCTGACCCTTGTCGGCGGATTCGACGGCGGCGGTGCGGAAACCGGTGACCACGGTGAGAAGTCCGTCGTCGACGGCCTTCTTCGCACGCAGTCCGAGGGCGCCGCGGGCGGGCAGCTCGTCCGATTCGCCGCCGCCGAACGCGGAACCGATAGCGCCGCGGCGAACCGCCCACGTGATCCGCGTACCGGGGGCGTCCACCTCGAGGCCGGCCAACGCGACGATCGCGGTCAATGCGGAATGGCCGCTACCTGCGATGACAGTGTGCTTGCCAGCGAACTGGGCACGCACTGTCTCGTCGTCGAGATCGGGCACACGGTAGGTGATCGCGGATCCGGCAGCCCTCTCGCCGAGGGCGGGCAGTCCTTCCCCGCCGAGCGGGTTCGGGGTGCCCCAGGTGCCGGACGCATCGACGACGGCCTGAGCGAAGACGCGGTCCTCACTGCCGTCGGCACGGCGCAGGTGAATGGAGAGAGGTTCGGTCTCGCGGCCGGCATCGACGACCAGGTCGCGGCCACGTCGGGCGACACCGATCACCTCGGTACCGAACTGCACCGCATCACCGAGGGCGGCGGCGAGGGGTTCGAGGTAGAGCTGTCGCCACTGCTGTCCGGTCGGGTACGTCTCGCCGTCGGGGGCGCTCCACCCGGTCTGCTCGAGGAGGAGGCGGGCAGCCGGGTCGACCAGCTCTGACCAGCGGGAGAAGAGACGGACATGATTCCATTCGGCGATCGCCGTACCGGCGACGGCGCCTCGCTCGAACACCAGCGGCGTGAGTCCTCGTTCGCGGAGTTGCGCGGCGGCGGCGAGGCCGATCGGTCCGGCTCCGATCACGACAACGGGTAGTTCGGTCATCACAAATTCCTTTCATCGACAATGATCGATCTTTAATTCGAACTGTATCGACATCAGTCGATGAATGCAACCATCGACGAAGGTCGATATAGTGTGTGTATGACATCGCTGCAGACCCCGACGGTGCGCGTCGGCGATTCGGACCCAGGTGCGGTCGACTCGAATGTGCTCGAGCAAGCTGACGCCGTCACCTACGCGCAGTGGTTCGCGTGCCTGGCCGAACCGATGCGGGTGCGGCTGCTGCATCGCGTAGCGAGTGCTGCCGGCGGGATCACGATCGGGGCTCTCGCCGAGGCGTTGGGGATCGGGCAGCCCACGGTCTCCCACCATGTGCGCAAGCTCGCCGACGTGGGATTCGTCAGCCTGCGCAAAGAGGGGACCAGCACCGTTGTCGCGATGAATCCGACGTGCTGCGTCGCGTTGCCGCAAGCCGCCGACATCGTGATGGGAGTGCTCGCCCCGCGGCCGTGCTGCCCGAGCGACCTTCCCGATGACGTCGCCGTCCGGGTCATGTCCGATGACGACTGGGACGCTGTTCTGCGGATTTACGGCGAAGGAATTGCCACGCGCAACGCCACTTTCACCACCGAAGTCCCCAGCCGGGAGTACCTCGATGCGCAGTGGCTGCCGAATCATCGCTGGGTCGCCACCATCGACGATGTCGTCGTCGGCTGGGCGGCTCTGAGTCGGGTGTCCGGGCGGGACTGCTACCGCGGAGTCGCCGAGAATTCCGTCTATGTCGCTGACGGGATGCGCGGACGGGGTGTCGGAAAAGCGTTGCTACGCAAGCAAGTCATGGCAGCCGACGCGGACGGACTCTGGACGCTGCAGACGTCGATCTTCCCCGAAAATCGCCCCTCCGTCTCGCTGCACCATTCGGCAGGTTTCCGCACCATCGGGATCCGGGAAAAGATCGCCCAACTCGACGGCATTTGGCGCGACACGGTCCTGCTCGAACGCCGAACGGCAGCGGATTCCTGATTTTCTGAACCGCTAATCGAAGCATTTTTCGGCAATCGATCCGCCATATGTGATCAGCAACTCGAAGCAACCCCTTAGCTCGAGTGCAGAGTGAGTCTGCTGAGACGTGATCCCCGCTGTAACTGGCAAATTATTCGTGGGCTGGTGTCACGTCCTCCTGCAGTGAGTCCTTGAGGCTCGGGATCAGCGGCTTCACAGCAGAGCGGTCACCGTCGGGGATGTACGTGCAGACGAACTGGAGCGGGTGAAACTGAAAGTCTTCGCGAGTCGCCGATCGGAGTGTGCAACGCCGCCTGCATCTACATGCCGGTTGAGTATCACATCTGCTGCTCTCGCTTGCCTGTCACTCGGCTGCCCGGTAGCTCGGTTGGGCAGGACTGTGCAGATTGTTGCTGAAAAGCGGTCGGTCCATGGCCAGGGGCGCGGAGGTCCAGCGAGGACGGCTAGACCACGGGTTGCGCGGCGTCCTTGTCGAGAATTCCGTCTCTCTCCCACGGCCACGTCATCAGAGCCCAGATGATGAATACGATTGTCATCCCAGAAAACAGATACACCGGCCACGGACCCATCAGGTCCAGCAGCGATGCGGTGGAAGGTTTGGCGTTGAGAAAGCCGTAATTGGTATCGGCGATGCGATTGAAGATGAAAGTGACTATCGCCCATGTCAGCGTGACCAGTACCGCGAGGCGGTAGCTGCGCCATGTAGGTCGCATTCTCCGGCCCCACGTGAGATAGATCGCGGCCCAGACGACAAACAGGTGAATCGCCCAGAAGGCAAGAAACTCGTAACCGGGGAAGTCTGGCCCGGCCAGAGCCGGTGAAATCAACGCCTGCGTACTCAATACAAGCCCCCAGTAGTAGGTGAGGGCGAACGGCCAATGTCGGTGCGACCACAATGCGTAGATCGCGGACACTGTCGCGAGATCGGTGAGTTGTAAGGGTACGGATCCCCCTAGCGTGGGTGAGGACAACGAGTAGAGCACCGCCGAGCCGTATATCACCGCCAGTATTCCGCCGAGGGTGCGGCTGAGGTGGCGAGCTTGCGCTTCGGTCTGTCTACGTCCCGCCCAGATCAGAAACACCGAACCCGCGACAAACAGAGCGATGGCTGCCCAATGCGATAGGCCGTACGCCGAGAACTCGGGTTGTGCAGAATACACATCTCTCACTTCCTCAGCGCCGCCGAACGCACTGTTCCATAACAACCTTCGCAGATAGCTGTTCCAGTTCGGAAGTGCCGTTCTCCGGCTTAGTTGACGATGATCGTGTCCGCGGTGCGAGAAAGGGCGTAGCTGTGCAGTGGCTTCTGAGCAGGTCGTTGCACGACCGAGCCATCGACGATGGAGTATCGGCTGCCATGACATGGGCAGTTGATCGTTCCATCGCTGACCTCGGAGACTACGCATCCCTGGTGGGTACATACCGCAGAGAAGGCTTGGAACACGCCTTCCTGCGGCTGGGTGATCACGACTTGCTCGTCCGCCAGAATGACTCCGCCGCCGACGGGAACCGCTGATATCGGAACCTCGGCACTGCCCAGGCTTACGCCGGGTGCCTTGCTGTTGTTCTGGGTGCTACATCCGGCGACGGCGAGACAAGTTGTTGCGCAGGCTGTGAGGAGGACCGTTCGGCGCCCGACCTTGATGTCGGATGGATCGATCGTGCTCATGCGGGGACCACCAAACCAGTGAGAAACATCAGGAGTATTCCGACGCCGACGCCGACGAGGACCATCGGATCCAGGTCCGAGCGGCCTTGTGTGCGCAGGGACGGTGCAATTTGGATGACGACTTGAATGATTGCCCCGACGCCGACTCCGAGCAGCAACGCAGATACTTCACGGTTGTCGACGCCCGCCCCGATAACAGCACCGAGGATTGCCGGCGCACCCGCGATCAATCCCAACCCCAACAAGGTCAGCAGGGGGGTGCGTCGCCGAGCCAACGGTGCGATGATCGCGAGCCCCTCTGTTGTGTTGTGCAGGGTGAATCCGATAACGAGGAACGCGCCGAGCGCAAGCTCACCTACCGCATACGCGGATCCGATCGCGAGGCCTTCTCCGAGATTGTGCAATCCGATGCCGATGGAAATCATCAGTGCCAGTCTGAGTTCGGATGCGCCTGTCGTACCGGCTGGGCGTCTTCCGCGCAGGTATCGGTCGATGCACGTGAGCGTCAGGAAGGCGATTGCCGCGCCGAGAACGACGAGAGTGCCGCCGCCGAAGGCTCCGCTCGAGGCTGCTGCCAGTTTGAACCCCTCGCTCGTGCCGTCGAAGATCAAAAAGGCGAGCAGACCGACCGTGACGGCCAGCACGAATCTGACTGCCCTGACGCCGGCGCCCCGCATCACAGGCAGCAAGAGCATCCCGAGCAGGACCGGGATGACTCCGACGTATGTGCCCAAGAGAGCCATCAAGCCGAAGAACGCCACTCCCGGGGCGGGAGTTGCTACGGCAGCGGGAATTTCGTGTTCGATGACCAACCCTGTGGAGGTGAGCATCGAGACGAGGTACGGCTGTCCGGTGATCCACGGGTAGTCGAGGGTGATCGTCTGGGACTCGAGTCTGCCGATGGGATCTGCAGCTCCTACCAAATCGACGAATGTGTCGTTCACGGCAACTTGCGCGACGGTCACCGCGTCGGGGCCGGTGTTGCGTAGCGTCAACGTGATTCGGCCTGGTTCGAGGGCCGTTCGTTCGACGGAGATGTTCTCGATCGGTGGGCCGGTGCGTTCGGGGAGGCTTTGTCCTGCGAGCATTGCCAGCGCAGTCAGGGCGATGACGATGATCGCGAGTACTGCGGCGCCTCGGAGCCAAAGGCCGGTGCGCGATGCGTCGCTTTGATCGGACTCTGTCTGCGCGGAACCCGCAGCGCCAAGGGAATTCTCATGAGTACTCGTCGGAGAGGGAGGATCAGGGGTGCCGGTCATTCGGTCACCTCGAAGAATCCCATCCAGCCCAGATCTGCGAATTCGGTTTTGTGGGCGTGGAACATGTACTTGCCCAGGTAGGGAAAGCGCAGTTCGCATATTCCGCGCTGACCTTGGGCCTGGATGATCGTGTCCGTGAATTCGCTGGGTTCGAGGCGTGTTCCGGTCGGGTAGTAGTCGAAGAAGTTTCCGTGTAGGTGGAAGCTGTTGATCGGGTCGTATTCGAGGATGTTGACCAGGTAGATGCGAACCAGTTCGTCTCGTTTCACCTGTACAGGTTCGTGCATGTAATGGAACGGGATGCCGTTGACGGCGTAGAGCTGGTTTCCTTGCCCGTCGAATGTGGTGTTGTAGCCGTGCATCACCATCACCATTTCGTCGGCCGCAGGGCGCCCCTGAGCTGGATCGACGATGAATGTGCCGTACATGCCGCGGGCGATGTGCTCTGCCAGTGGATTGACGTGGCAGTGATAGAGATGCAATCCGAAAGGGATGGCATCGAATTCGTAAGTGAATGATTCGCCCGGCTCGATGATTCCCCGCCCCACCCCGGGAATTCCGTCCATGTCAGCGGGATGGATTCCGTGAAAGTGCATCGTGTGTGGGTGCGCGGAGCCGTTGACGAACTTCACTCGGAGCCGGTCTCCCTCACTGCATCTCAACGCGGGACCTGGAATGCGGGAGTTGAAGGTCCACGCCGGAAAATAGACTCCTGGTGCTACCTCGATCTCTTCGTCGGCTGCGAAGATCTCCCACTCGCGTAGCGTTCGGCCGTCAGGCAATTCGGAGGTCGTCCCGTAGTCGAAGTCCCGCAGCAGTGCCGTGGGATGAAACCCGTTGGCAGTGTGGTTCACCTGCTGACCGGCCCGAAAGGTCGCGCCGCTCGTGCCGCCGTGACGGACTCCGCCGTCTCCGTCAGGTGTGGCGGTACCCGGGTTGGTGTTTCCGGGATGCTCGGTAGGCGATGCGCCCGCAACTCTTCCTGCGTTCATCATGAGTCCGGCTGATCCGGCGAGCGCCCCACCGATCAACAATTGTCGCCGCGACGGTGCGCTCATGGCCACCCGACCGAAGCATCGACATTCCTGACAGTCAAAAGAGTCACACCTCAAAGTTTGTCATGCCAAACTTTATTTTCATAGACACCAAACTATCCGAACGCATTCGACCGAAAACAGGCGGGCCGCGGAAATTTTCGACGAGTGGGGGCGTCGTGGTTTCGCCACCTCGAACCGCAGAAGTTCGCAGAGATGGACTGCTTCCCTGCCGACAGCGCTCCGGCTCCCTCCTCGCTCGAATCAGGTCACACGGATTGCGGACGCTGAATCTCACGTTCGGACCCGCGCGAGGATTCGACCAGCAGCGACACGACGACTAGGATGAATCCACAGGTGAGGTAGGTATCGGCAAGATTGAAGGTGGGCCACCAGCCGGTGTGGAAGTAGTCGGTGACCTTCCCGTCGAGGGCTCGGTCGACCACGTTGGAGGCAGCTCCGGCGACAATCAGAGCGAAACCGATCACGGCCACCCCGCGACTTTGCGGGACACTCCGCCAGGCGTATACGGCGATTCCCATGGTGGCGAGGCCGGTAAAGGCGATGATGACGGCACTCGGCAGCTGATTACCCAGGCTGAAGGCGACACCACTGTTGTATGCCAGCCTCAAACTGACGACGCCCAGATCCATCTCGTTGACCCCGGACAGGTGCTTCCGCGCAACGGGCTCAATCGTCAGGGCGACGACGACCGAAACGAGTACCGTCGTAGCGAAGAGAATTCGTTTCTTGTGATGGGCGGATTTGTCGTTCGTGGTCACCTCGTTGGTACTCACCACGGAAGCTCCTGGCAACGCCCGTCACCCGCGGCGGGTTCTACCTGCAGGGTCGCGTGAACGAGATTGAACTGGGTGGCCAACAGATCCTGGGCAGCAGCGAGAACCTTGGTCGGATCGGACTCCTCGTCGATCGTCAGATGCGCCGACGCAACTTCCATGCCCGATGTGAGCGTCCAGATGTGAAGGTCGTGGGCGTCCTTGACTCCGGGGATCCCTTGCAAGGCTTGCGTCACCTCGGTGATGCTCACGCCGGCGGGGGCGTGCTGGAGCAGGATCCGCAGGGCATGGCGGCCGAGATTGTAGGCACGCGGTAGGACGAACAAGCCGATCGCAACACCGATCACCGGATCCGCGTACCGCCATCCGAAGATCAGTGTGACCAATCCGCTGATCAGGACTCCAACGGACCCGAGCATGTCAGCCATGACCTCGAGATAGGCGCCCCGGACGTTGATGCTTTCCTTCGCCCCGCTGCGAAGCAGCAAGAATGCCGCGATGTTCATCACGAGGCCGACGACGGCGACGATGCTCACCGGGAGTCCAGGGACCTCAGGCGGATCGGAAAGTCGACCGAGAGCTTCGTAGAGAACCCATCCGGCGACACCGAACAGGAGTAGGGCATTGAACAAGGCAGCGAACACCTCCGCCCGGTACATACCGAACGTGCGATCCGGGCGCGATCGCGCTCTTTGCGCAAGCAAGATAGCGGTCAATGCCATGAGGATGCCGAACACATCGGTGAAGACGTGTGCGGAGTCGGAGAGCAGGGCGAGCGATGACGTGGACAACCCCACGATGACTTGCGTGACGAACGTGACCAGACCGAGCCCGACGGCTATCCATAATTTGCGGACATGTTTACCCGATGCACTCGCAGCTTGTTCCGCAACGCCGTGCCCATGGCCGTGACCCATCTCGATATGCCTTTCTCGCCGATGACTGGAGCGTCGTATTCTCATATGCGCATATTTGCCAACGAGAGAGTTTCAGTAAACCCTGGCTGAAGCACCCATGCAACTATCCGTCATAGTATTTTGGTCCGGAGCACCGATCGCGCGGGCGAGATCCACAATGCTGAGAGGTCCACCCGCAAATGATCGAAACCGAACCGTCCGGCGCCGATACCCTCGTCGTCGGACGACCCATACGGAAAGTATTGGGATGGGGTGTCATAGCTGCAATCACTGCGGCGGCATTGGCGCGCGCATCAACTTCCGAGGCGCTGCGATTGCTCGGACTTCCAGATCCCGGGCCCTTGACGATTTACGGACTCCCGGCGGTGATGGCGCTCGGCGAGGTTGCCGCCGTGATGACCGTAGGCAGTCTACTTTTGGCTGCCGTTCTCGTTCCGCCTCAAGCCTCAGGTGTACTCGATGTCGACGGATATCTGGCGCTACGAACCGCAAGCGTCGCCGCCGCTATCTGGGCGGTATGCGCGGCGCTGCTCGTTCCACTCACCCTCTCGGACAGTTCAGGCCAACCTCTCTCCGTCGTGTTCGCCGATCCAGGGCTGTTCGCTCGCGCGATTTCGGACATCGATGTCACAACTGCATGGGCATGGACCGCAGGACTCGCACTCGTGCTCGCGATTGCGTGTCGTCTGACCCTGCGATATTCGTGGACACCGTTACTTCTCGCATTCGCTTTGTTCAGCCTGCTCCCCAGGGCATTGTCGGGTCACTCCTCCTCGGGCGGATCCCACGACATCGCCACGAACAGTTTGGTTCTGCATATCCTTGCGGCGTCGATCTGGATGGGAGGAATAGCGGCTCTCGTGCTGCATGCCCGCAGAAAGGGGAGCTATCTCGACTTCGCCGCGCGCCGCTTCTCGGCCGTGGCACTCATGGCGTTCGTCGTCATAGCGATCAGCGGTGTGGTCAACGCTGCCGTGCGGGTGCCGCTCACCGCGGTGTGGAGTAGCACCTACGGTGTCTTGATTCTTGCCAAAGTCGCCGCCTTGGTCCTCGCCGGACTGGCAGGTTGGCGCCAACGGAAAATCGCGATCGCCGAACTGACGAAGGACCCTAGCGACGGTCGCACCTTCATTCGTCTGGCAGTGGTGGAGTCGGTGGTTCTCGCAGTAACCGTCGGTATCGCCGTCGCCCTGGGCCGCACGCCGCCCCCGGCGCCCACGGAACGACAGGATCCGAGCAGAGTCGAGGAGGTACTCGGGTATGCGCTCGATGGCGTACCGACTGCGGGCCGCTTGCTCGTCGACTGGCGATTCGATCTCATTTTCGGAACTCTCGCCGTGGTGTTGGCTGCGTGCTACGTCGTCGGCGTTTTTCGCCTCCGACAGCAGGGCGTGCAGTGGTCGACGTTCCGATCGGTCAGCTGGGCTCTGGGGTGCCTGGTGTTGCTTGTCGCAACATCATCGGGAGTGGGTAGATATGCACCCGCAGTGATGAGTATGCATATGGCCGCAACGTCCGCCGTGGCGGTCCTTGCTCCACTCTGTCTGGTCCTGGGCGCCCCGTTCACGCTGTTTAGGCTCTCCGTTCGACGATCGTCCGGAGATGCGCCCGGGCTCAGGGAATGGGCGCAAAGCGTGTACAGAGGCTCCTGGTTCCGATTCATGTCCCAGCCCTATGTGATTGCTGTGATTTTCGCCGGAGCCCTGCCTCTCCTTTACCTGGGTGGGATGTACAGCGCTGTCGCCGGCTCGCACGTCCCCCATCTGGTGATCAACGGAACCCTGCTGATCTGGGGTTTCATGTTCTTCTGGGTCATGGTCGGCGTCGATCCGTTGCCGAGGCGGGCGAGCCTCGCGGTCAGGATGGCCCTGCTCCTGGCGGCGTTCTTGGCCTACGGGGGCCTCGCAGCAGCACTGATCACCACTGACACGGTGATTGCCGATCAGTACTTCGCGTCGTTGCAGCGCGGTTGGCTCGACGATCTCTCGCGAGATCAACGGTTCGGTGCCGGACTGATAATCGCGATCGGAGCAATGCCCCTGGCAATCGCGACAGGGTTTCTCCTCACCGCGTGCTGCTCGCCGAGATGCCACCGCGCGGCGCATGAGTAGGAGAAGGTGCATTCGCAGCGGGACGTTTCGTCGAGATTCTGAACTTTGTCAACGCTCGCCCAAAAACTATGCGAAATAGTAGTACGCTGTCTGGGACCGTCACCATTCTGTGACCTTCCGCGACGCAAGGAATGCGATCTTGGCCCGACACCGCAAGCCCGACACCGACGATCTCGACTGCCCACTTCGGGAAAGTTATCTTTTCGGCACGCCACACAGCGATCGAGACCTGCCCGTCGACACGATGTATATCTCCACCGCATCTGCAGTCGACCGTGAATCCGTCGCTGGAAGCGTTCAGGCGCGACGCGGCGGTGCTCATCGTCGACAGTCCCGCAGTCGTCCTGGTGGACGGGCTTTGGTTCTCTCTGTCGCCACCGGCGCTTTGCTTGCCGCCGGCACATCCGCCTCACACGCCTCGGCAGGGAGCGTCAGTGCTCCCGTCGAGCTCGACCAACAACCGCTGGCACCTCTCGACCAGGCACTGGCATCGGCTCCGGAAATTCTCCAGGTTCCCAAACTGGCCGACCTGGGGAGGCTGGCCGAACAGTTGGCTCGAGGCACCGAACGCGACACCGATCGCGCGTCGAGAGAGGCAACCGATCGCGCGTCGAGAGAGGCAGCTGCACGCCAACCGCTGACGATGGCTCCTGTCAGCGGAACATTGACGTCGAACTACGGGCCGCGTTGGGGGTCGACTCATTACGGGTTGGACATTGCCAATGAGATTGGTACACCTATCGTGTCCGTGACCGACGGTACGGTACTTGAGTCCGGACCTGCGTCGGGTTTCGGACTGTGGGTCCGTATCCTGCAGGATGACGGGACAATCGGGGTCTTCGGACACATCAACGAGACTCTGGTAACCGCGGGTCAAAAGGTGCGTGCCGGAGAATTGATTGCGACGGTAGGAAACAGAGGACAATCAACAGGGCCACATCTGCATTACGAGGTGTGGCAGGCAGACGGCCAGAAGGTCGATCCCATGGCATGGTTGGACGCGCGCGGGGTACAGATCCAGCCTCCGGCCATCAGTGACTGACGCAATCGACGATTTTCGAAGGGGGAAGGAAGATGAAGAGGCTCGGCGGGCTCGAATCCGAAGTGATGGATCTCCTGTGGGATGCAGAAGAGCCGCAGTCTGTGCGGGATCTGGTCGACCGCTTCGAGGGCGGCGCCCCGAAGGCATACACCACGATCTTGACCGTCGTGACGCACCTTCACGAAAAAGGGTGGGTACAGAGGGAAAAACGAAGCCGCGCGTACATCTATTCGCCATCGCGTAGCCGCGATGAAGCGACCTCACTGGCCATGCGTGAATTACTCGACAACAGCAATGACTCTGTTTCAGCGCTTCTGCACTTCGCGCAAAACGTCTCGGATGACGAATACGAGGCACTGCGGCGAGCACTGGATCACGGCAAGGTTCGGTAGATGACTCTCGCCGCAGTCCTCTTTCTCGGGGCCGTGCTCATCGGAGCGTTCATGCCCAAGGTTTTGCGGCGTTTCGAATCGACCACTCTGGCTCCTGCAGCGATTCTCGCGGCATGGATCGGCAGTATCGTGGGTCTGGGATTCCTTGCCGTATCGGCAGTAGTGATCCTTCTGTGGCCGAGCCATGCACCAGCGGAAGGACTCTCCGAGGCCCTTGTGCGATGCTTCACTGCCTTCCAGCACGCCATGGCTCCCTGGATCGGGGAAGCGCTCGCTGTCGGCGGAGTTGCGGTTACCGCGCTCATCGCCGCTCGGAGCCTGTTCTTGGCTCATCAGCAACATAAGGGCCGAGCGAAGGTCCGCGACTACCACCGTGATGTCGTATCGATCATCGCCCGCGCAGATCCGGCATCGGATGATGTTCTCTGGCTTGATCATCCGATGCCGATGGCCTACAGCGTCGCTGGACGGCCGGGATTCGTCGTAGCGACCAAAGGTCTCTCCGATTGCTTGACCGCCTCCGAGCGCGAAGCGGTGATCGCGCACGAGCGGGCACACTTGCGAGGGCAGCATCACCGGATCATTAATGTGTGCGAAGTCTTCGCGAAGGCGCTGCCGGTGATCCCGCTGTTCAAAGCGGCTCCCGCTGCGGTGCGGCGGCTGGTCGAGCTCGCTGCCGACGATCGAGCTGCACAAGCCACCAGCCCCGATGCCGTCCGGTCGGCATTGCGCGTGGTGGCGACGTCGCCGCTACCTCAGCCGGTGTGGACACTCGGGCTCGGTGACGACGAGATCTCGGTGCGTTTGGTCAGGCTGCAGGCCGATTCCCGGATTCGCGCCACCAAACTGGTCTGCATCTCTGCTGCGATGCTCCCGATGATCGTTCCCGTCATCGCCGCGTTGACCACCATAGTCGTCTTCTCCGCCTCCGCTCATGCCCTCGTGACCTAAGACGGCACCGGAGGAACACTCGATCGGCACTTCGAACCCAAAAACTATGCAACGTAGTATTTGGGTTATGCTTCTGTCGCACACTCTATTTGCGTCTCGACAGGAAGCGGGCTGACTATGACCGCAATTGCATCACCCCCCATCGCCGCCCGGCCGTACCCCGCGCGACGGGCGCCGAAGGGATCGGTGCTGCGGAACCTTGTGACGACGACCGATCACAAGACGCTCGGCTTGATGTATTTGGTGACTTCGTTCGCGTTCTTCCTCATCGGCGGGCTCATGGCGCTGATCATGCGCAGCGAACTGGCGATTCCGGGCATGCAATTCCTGTCGAACGAGCAGTACAACCAGTTGTTCACCATGCACGGCACGATCATGCTGCTGCTGTACGCGACGCCGGTGGTGTTCGGATTCGCCAATTTCGTTCTCCCCCTGCAGATCGGTGCGCCGGATGTCGCCTTCCCGCGACTGAACGCGTTCAGCTACTGGCTCTACCTTTTCGGTGCTCTCATCGCTACGGGCGGGTTCGTCACTCCCGGAGGTGCCGCAGATTTCGGCTGGACGGCCTACACGCCTCTGAGTTCGGCAGTCAGCTCACCTGGGGTCGGTGCGGATCTGTGGATTGTGGGGCTTCTCGTCTCCGGTCTCGGCACGATTCTCGGCGCGGTCAACATGATCACCACCATTGTCTGCTTACGCGCTCCCGGCATGACGATGTTCCGCATGCCGATCTTCACGTGGAACATCTTCATCACCTCTGTCTTGATTCTGTTGGCCTTCCCGCTGTTGACCGCCGCACTCTTCGCACTGCTTTACGACCGTCGCCTCGGTGGCAACATCTTCGACCCCGCGAATGGCGGAGTCCTGCTGTGGCAGCACCTGTTCTGGTTCTTCGGCCACCCCGAGGTCTACATCATCGCGCTGCCCTTCTTCGGTATCGTCTCGGAGATATTTCCGGTCTTCAGCCGCAAACCGATCTTCGGCTACAGCGGCCTGGTCTACGCGACGCTCGGTATCGCGGCGCTGTCGATCGCAGTGTGGGCGCATCACATGTACGCGACGGGCGCGGTTCTCCTGCCGTACTTCTCGTTCATGACGTTCCTGATCGCCGTGCCGACGGGTGTGAAGATCTTCAACTGGATCGGCACGATGTGGAAGGGACACTTGACGTTCGAGTCACCGATGCTGTTCTCTCTCGGATTCTTGATCACCTTCCTCTTCGGTGGTCTGTCCGGTGTGCTGCTGGCGAGCCCTCCGCTGGATTTTCAGGTCACGGATACTTACTTCGTGGTCGCCCACTTCCACTACGTGGTCTTCGGTACGGTCGTGTTCGCGACGTACGCCGGTATCTACTTCTGGTTCCCGAAGATGACCGGTCGCATGATGGACGAGCGCCTTGGCAAGTGGCACTTCTGGACCACGTTCGTCGGCTTTCACATGACGTTCCTCGTCCAGCACTGGCTCGGTGCCGAAGGTATGCCGCGACGATATGCCGACTACCTCCCCGCAGATGGATTCACCACACTCAATACAGTCTCGACCATCGGATCCTTCATTCTCGGAGCCTCCACTCTCCCGTTCATCTGGAACGTCTTCAAGAGCTACCGATTCGGCGAAGTGGTCACCGTCGACGATCCGTGGGGCTACGGAAACTCGCTGGAGTGGGCAACGACCTGCCCGCCGCCGCGTCACAACTTCACCGAGTTGCCGCGCATCCGCAGCGAGCGTCCGGCATTCGAGTTGCACTACCCGCACATGGTTGCTCGGATGCGGGCAGAAGCCCACGTCGGGGCCGGGCATCGATCGGAGTCGAGTTCACCGGGATCGGAAAAGTCGCTGACTGCATCCACGTCCGACAGTGACTAAGAGAAAGGAATTTGGTTCCGTTCGAGGACCTAGAACAAGACGATGTCAGCACGAACAATGCCCGTGGTCAGTGTCCCGGCAACAGATACCGCCGCCGCACTTCTCGCCGATTGGTTGATTCGAGATGCACTGCCGACTGCTCTCGACGGCGGAGCGGCGCACCATGCAAGCGGCTGGTTGCGGACTTTGCCCCCGATATCTCATCGCCACATCCGACATCCCCGTAAGCTGCGGGTTCACGCCCGTCGAGTAAGTGAAACGATCGCTGCAATCGAACATCAACTCCGGACCGAAGCAATTTTCGTGGACTCAGCGCACGCTTTCTCTAGACCCATCACGGCCCTTCCTGATCCCGTGTTGAACGCCGCAGCCAGTATCGGAGGCACAATGATGGATATCGGGAGTTCCGCGGCGGCATTGGCGAATCGCGCGCTCCTTCTCGTTCCCGTGACCATCGAGTCGGCAGAAGCGGCGATATCAACTCAAACGAGGGTAACCGATTCCTATTGCGCCCTGCTTACGCGGCTGTGGCACAGCGATTTTCACGCAAGTATCGTCATTCCTCCGCAGGTCGAGCACTGAGCCCATCTCGCTTCGGTGTGTTGCTATGAGGGGCACCGAAGCAAGATGGGCTCATCGGCGTCTGTTCTTGCCCGAGCGGATTCGCAACCGGAAACGCAAACGGTCGGCACGACAGGGCGGCTACTGCTGCTTCGGCGGGATCGTTCTCTTGGCCGCAAGCGCGGCCCTCTGGATCTGACTGGTCAGCTTTCCACCCGTCCTGGCTTCGGCAGAAGCGGCGGTTTTGTCGATCGCGCCTTCGATCTTGTCGGCGTTCTTCGAAGCAGCCTCTTTGCCCTTGTTGACCAGAGTCTCCACTGCACCCATGAGTTTCATATTCGTCTCCTACGCCTAGCCGCCATCGCATCTGCTCGGGACAACCACGGAACTAAAAACTAAGCTCCATAGTAGTTGAAGATTGGTTCGTTCTGCGAAGCAGGCAACTGCCGGGGGGCGGGCTGGCATCGGCAAGCTTTCCTCGTGCTCTCAGGCCAACGTCGACCAGTAGTCCCAGAACGCGCTGACGATCAGGCTCGCGACGGACAGGATCCAGATGGTCGGTACGAGTGAGTGATTTCCGGCGCCGAGGGCAACGATGTTCTTGACGGTTCGTGAAGAGGCCGACAGGCTACGAGCGCCCAGATGCAAAGTGGCGTACCAGAGGGCTGTCATCGTCACCACCCACACCACCATGCAGTACGGGCACAACGCCTGGATTCTGTACAGGCTTTGGAAAATCAGCCAGTGAACCAGCACTGCGCCTGCGAACAATCCGATGACGAGACAGCGCCAATACCATCGAGGCAGTGCCTTTGCCTCGATGAGTGTCACGATTCCCGTGGTCAGCAGGACAGTGAATGCGACCACGCCGAGGATCGAATTCGGAAAACCGAAGAGCGACGCCTGCGGAGAACTCATCACCGATCCACAGCTGAGGACAGGGTTGATGCTGCAGGACGGGCGATACGAGGGATCTGCGAGAAGCTGAAACTTCTCGATGGTCAGTATCAGAGACGCAGCCAGGCCGAGAGCGCCGCCACCTGCGAGAATCCATCCGACGACATAGGGGGAACACACTTTCGGAGACGATCCGACAGTCGGAGGTGTACCGGTGTCGACGTGGGCACCGCGCGCTCCCGTTGATGTCATTGGGCCAGCGCAGCGTCGATACGAGCGGTGAGATCGTCATATGTCGGCATTGATGGCAACTGGACGCCGTTGAGGAACAGCGTCGGGGTGCCTTGTACTCCCAGGTCGATACCTTCGTTGAAGTCCCCTTTGACACGCTCTGCGACTGCGGGATCATTCATATCTGCCTCGAAGGAGGCCATGTCGAGTCCCAGATCCTGGGCGAACGTACGAAAGAGGGCTTCTTGAGACTCCGACGACTCGCCCCACTGGGTCTGCGTGTCGTACATCCGCTGGTACATCTCCACGAACTTCCCTTGCCGAGACGATGCTTCGACGACTCGCGCAGCGAGTCCACTGTTCGTGTGGCTGGGAATGGGAAAGTACCGTACACCGAAGGTAATGCGGTCAGCGTACTCAGCACGTATCCGCTCCATCGTCGGATACATCGCCAGACATGCCTCGCACTCGAAGTCGAGGAACTCGACCAGCACCACGTCGTTGTCCGGCGCGGTGGACAGCAGATGTGTGTCGTCGCGGAGAACCGATGCCTCCGAGACGCCGGCGCTGGTGCCCTCCGTCCCTCTGCGGTTACCGAGCAACAGCGCGCCGAGGACGACAGCGAAGACAGCTACCAGGGCTATCGAGAATTTCGCATTGGTGGTCAACTTCATGGATCCGCCTACCTGGTAGGTGCTTGTCGATGTGCGCAGCCTTCCGACCGCCACACACCCTGACTACTATGCAACATAGTAGTCGGAGGTATTGTCTCAACGAGGTGCCGGTGCGCATCGATCGCCGTACTCCGCCACTCGATGGTGTGAGCCGAGTAGGAGGAACAGATTTTGAGGCGTGCAATGGTTGTGCTGCTGGTGGCTGCGGGGTGTGCGCTCATCGGCGCAGGCACCGCGCAAGCCCACAGTGCACTGGTCGGATCGACTCCGTCCGCCGACGCGGTTCTCGACACTGCGCCGAGTTCGGTGGAATTGGTTTTCAACCAGGAAATTCAGACGAGTTTCGCGAACGTGACCGTCAGTGCGGCCGACGGGATGCAGGTCGGAGCCGGGGAGCCGTCGGTACAGGGAGAGCGAGTTTCTCTCGCGACGACCGGTCAGATACCTTCCGGTACCTACACCGTTGGATATCGGGTGATCTCCGAGGACGGACACCCGATCACGGGGTCGTACTCCTTCACCTTGAACGCGGCGACGAACAATGCAGCGCCGTCTCCTGCAGGTGCAACGCCTCCGGTAACTATTGCGCCCTCGGCGGCAACCGGCGATGCCGACTCCGACGACGGATCTCCACTGTTGTTGCCGATTCTCGGTGGCGCAGTGGCAATTCTGTTCGTAATCGGGATGATCATCGTCCTGCGCGGAGACAAGCGTTCGAAGCGCTGAGCTTCGCGCCACGGTAGAGCGGGGAGGGAAGGGACAACGTAGGCGATGGACTGGATACGTTTGCCCGAGGCAGCGCCTTCGTTCGGAGCTCTGGTGGGATGGGCTCCGCAGCCACTGCCCGTTCTACCGCTGATCGGAGTCCTACTGGCAGCGTGGTACTGCTGGGGTGTTTGTCGGGTGAAGTCTTCCGGTCGGGTCTGGCCGTGGACGAGGACCGCCAGCTTTCTCTTCGGCTGTGTGTTGCTGATCCTGGTGACGGGCCTCGCCATCGAGGGCTACGGGTACGAACTGTTCAGTATCTGGATGTTCCAGCATTTGACCTTGTCGATGGCGATTCCGCCACTGCTGGTTCTCGGCAGTCCGGGTCTGCTGCTGCTGCGGTCCACGCCTCATGCAGGTTGGGGAATTCCGATCCTCACGCTTGCATTGACGTCGCTCAGAAGCCGAACCGCGAAGATTCTGCTGCACCCCGGTGTCACGATTCCGCTGTTCTTGTTCAGCTACTACGGCATCTATCTCTCTCCGATGTTCGACCTGGTGGCATCGTCCTGGGCTGGCCACACAGTCCTGGAGGTCTTCTTCCTGGCCACTGGAGTGTTGTTCATCGTTCCGGTTCTCTCATCTGGTCCGTTGCCCGTCAAGCAAAGCAACCTGGGGCGATGTTTCGACCTTTTCGTCGAAATGCCTCTCCACGTTTTCATCGGCGTTATCCTGATGATGGCGACCTCACCGCTTCTGAGTACCTTCAGCAATCCGCCGACGTCTTGGAACGTGGATCTGATGGCTGATCAACAAATGGCGGGGGCCTTGGCGTGGTCGTACGGAGAACCGGTCGCGTTGATCATCATGGTGGTTTTCGCGATGAGGTGGAACCGCGACGAGTCCCGCACCAACGCCGTCGTCGACAAAAAGGCCGCCAGGGACGGTGACGTCGACCTCGATGCCTACAACGAATTCCTCAAAACTCTTCCACGTCGGTGAATATCGCAGAAGCCGGTACGACGGTTCGGCGGATGCGAAGGTGCCGGAGGAGAGTGTCAGTTCATCGGGATCGGTTGGGCGCCTCGCAGTGCGAGCAGTTCTCGCAATGCGGTCGATTCGGCTTGCTGTGTGGCGGCGATCTGTCGAGCAAGATTTGTCACGACGGGGAGATCGGCATTGTCGGCGGCGTATTGGGCCATCGGAATTCCCCCTTGATGGTGGCGCAACAGCAATTGCAGATAGCGAATTTCGAATGCCGGCCCTGTCAGCACGCGTAGTTCCGCGAGTTCGGCAGGAGAAGCCATGCCGGGCATCACAGCTGACGAATTTGTGCCGGAATCATTTTGTCCGGTGCTCATGCCGGGCATCGAGTGATCCATCGCCGAGGTAGTCGAGGGCATCCACTCCATGTATTCGCCCGTGCCCCGGGCCGGTCGATCCCAGAGGGACAGCCACCCCTGCATCATTCCTATCTGACTTTGCTGAGTAGTGACGACGTCGTAGGCGAGCGTACGGATAGCAGGGTCGGCTGTGTTCGTCAGTGCGAGGGATGACATCTCGACCGCTTGCCCGTGGTGAACGGACATGTCCTGCGCGAAGCCGACCTCTACTGCGCCGACGGCTGGGGCGCTCGGCGAGGTGTTTTCGATTCGTCCCTTTGCCCACAGTCCGATGACGATTCCGACCAACAGGGCGATGACAACACCGAGAACCAACGCTGTGGGCCTCGTGTCACGGCGTTTGCCCGATGAATCGGACATCGACTCGGACTCAATGGGTACCGGAGCGTGTTCAACCATTGCTGCGTTCTCCCGTGATCGCGGGCATCGGTGTGGCCGTTGCCCCGGGGAGACCAGTTGCTGACTGCTCCGATGCTGCGGGAATCGCATCAGGGCCTGGCGGAGATGCGTCGAAGGGGGAAGGAGCCTTCGGGTCGAATCCGCCGGGGACGGTTGCACAGCTGGCCCCGACCTCCGGATGGGTGTTCGGGTTCTGTTTGAGGGAAGTGACGAACTTTGCGATACGGGGGTCGTCGACGCTGTCGACTTTGAGTTGGTGCCCCCACGATTGAATAGAAACAGGTGAATCGATGCCGGGGAACGGTGACATCAGAGAATACGGTTCACCATCTACTTGGGAGGCAAGGGCATCGACGTCGGACGAGTTCAAGGAGTCAGGATCGTAGGACACCCAAACCGCGCCGTGCTCGAGTGAATGCACCGCATTCTCTGTGCGAATCGGCTCCGGGTAGACGATGCCTGTGCACGTTGCCCAGTACTGATCATGCGCTCCGCCCAAAGGCGGAGTTTGATCGTATGCCACACGCTGAGGCGCTTGGATATGGTTGGCGGCAGCATATTCGATTTCGGTCACCCCCTCGATCGACTTCGACGGGTCCGGGTTGTCCGCGCTCGGAGCGTATTTTTGCGCTTCGGTTCTCTCGATGGCCTTGGGCACCATGTTGTAGGCGATGACCGAGACCAGGCCGGCGATAATTAGGACTGCTATCGATATCGACCACGGAAAACTTCTGCCACCAGGCACCCCACCGCCGCGGGGGCGAGGTGTGTTCTTCTTGCGGTTCTTCGACATTGGCGGACTCGTTCCCTAGTGCGTTGGCACCGACACGGAATTACTATCAATCATAGTAATTCATGGTGTTGTTCCTTCTGCCGAGACAGAAGCGGTACGCGCCCCCGAAGAGAGGTGCGGTGGCGAGAGAAAGGACGATCACTGCCAGGGCGATCTCGGGAACCGCGCCCAGACGTGTTGCCGGTGTGAGATCGGAACGCAGGGCGATCTCGTCGGTCAGTGCCTGTGCTGTGAAGATCTCGCTCTGTTGGCGTACTTCCCCCGTCGGCGTGATGATCGCGCTGACACCGCTGGTTGCTGCGATCAGCACACTGCGGCCGTGTTCGACCGCCCGCACCCGCGACATGGCCAACTGCTGAAAGGTCATCTCGGTCCGGCCGAAGGTCGCGTTGTTGGTGGGAACCGCGATGACGGTGGCTCCTGCCTTGACGGACTCGGTCACCAGATCGTCGAAGGCCACCTCGTAACACGTGGCAACAGCTACCTGAACTCCGTTGAGGCCGACGACGCCGTTCCCGTTCCCGGCAACGAAATTGCCCGCAGAATCGGCATATGACGACACCGCACTAACGATCGATCGGAGCGGCAGGTACTCCCCGAAGGGCACAAGCTGCCGCTTGATGTGTTGCTGCCCAGGGCCATCCGTGGGGTCCCACACCATGACACTGTTGACCGAAGTACCCGCCGCACCTACGAGAACCGTACCGACCAGGATCGGTGTCCCGATCGAACGGGCTGCTCGGTCCAGTCGCTCTGCCGCATCCCGATTCACCAAAGGATCTATATCCGAAGCATTTTCGGGCCAGATCACTAGTCGTGGCCGGGCTACGCGACCGGCCGCGACATCGGCTGCGAGCTGCTCGGTGCGGGCAACATGATTGTCGAGCACCGCTCGGCGTTGGGCGTTGAAATCGAGGCCGAGTCGCGGCACGTTGCCCTGAACGACGGTCGCAGTGACGACCTCGTCAGGGGCGGCACCTGGAGAACCGGTCACCAATGCACTCACAAAGATGAGGACGATGCAGGCGCCACCTTTTGCCAATGCTTGCCATCGAACAGTTAAGGGCCCGGCCAGTGACCAGGCGGTGAGGGTTCCGATCAGTGCAGTCGCGAAGGAAAGACCTGGCGCCCCCGCGATCGAAGCCAACGGCAGCAGCGGACTGTCAGCCTGCCCGAAGGCCAAACGCCCCCATGGGAAACCGCCGAACGGAACTCGGCTACGAAGTGCTTCTGCGGTGACCCATGCACCCGCAATCCACACCGGGGAAAGGGGAGCGCGACCGACGGCCACCGCCAGTACGCCGAACACGCCGAACGCGAGCGCTTCAATCGCCGCCAACGCCAACCAAGGCGTTGCACCTACGTACGCTCCGACCCACGGCAGCAAGGGAACGAAGAATCCCAGTCCCGCGGCATAGCCGAATCCGAAACCCGCACGGAGACTGCGACCCTGGAGAACGGCGGTCAGCAGGGCGATGGCTACAGGGGCGAGAAACCACAGCGTGCGCGGCGGAAAGCTGAGAAACAGCAGCCACCCAGCGCCCACCGAAAGCGCGAGAGGCAAAGCGATCCCACCGTGGCGCCGTTTGGGGCGACCACTCTTCAGGCATGCATCGAGTTCACCGTCGGCAGTGATTGCACGGTCGACCGAAAGGACCCTCACAGGCCCGCTCTCGTAGAAGGAGAACTGTGCTGGTCCGCCAACAATTTCTCACAGAGATCGTCGAATTCGCCGCCCCATCCGGCGTGGTCGGTCCGCGCCAGTCCACCGAGTTCGAGATCAACCTGCTCCGGTCCCGTCCCCGGGCGTAGGCGGATCCACACCCGCCGCCTCCTGATCACGAGCGAGATCAACAGTCCGAGCATCATCGTGATCGCAAAGACGAGAACCCACTGTTGCACAGGGTCGTACGACACCTGCAGATTGGCGAATTCCTTGGCCCCGTCGAACCGAACCTGTGTTCCATCGGTGAGAGTCCGCGTCTCTCCCGGGCGAAGGTTCACACGATCTTGTTTGACCAGCCTTCCTTGGTTGATCATTTCCTTGTTCAACGTGAAGATCGATTGCGGGATGCCGGTATCCAGACCCGTATCGCCCTTGTAGATGTCGATCGCGACCGCAGGGTCACGCGCGTCGGGAAACGACGAAGTCAGGAGCGTCCCGCTGAAGGCCGCGGTCGGTGCGAAGAGTCCCTCGATGGCGATCTGATTCTTCCGGCGCTCGTTCGGATCGGGGAACGAACCGCCGGGTGGATCGAACCGCAACGCCCCACTGCTCAGGAACGTCACCGCGTCGTCCGGTTGAAACTGCATTGTCTCGGTACGGGATTGTCCATCGGGGAATGTGACCGTGAACTGCGGCGCGTACCCGTGGCCGGTCAGATAGACGCGGGCGCCATCGGTACGCAACGGTTCGTTGACCCGAAGGCGATAGTCCTTCCATGTATTGGTCGCGATGTCCTGCCCGCTCTGGTACGAGATGTTCGAGGTGAACATTTCGGCCTGACCGGTATCGAGATAGTCCGCGGAGAAGTCGTTGACCTTGATGCAGAACGGTGCGAGACCCGTGCCGTCAGTTGCACTTCCAGCCCGAAACGAGTCGTACACGGCGGGTGACGTGTTGCAGAATCCAGGGCCGCCGTCGGCAATGACGATCACCGAACCCTCATATCCCACCAACTTGCCGATGGCGACGGTGACGAGCAATCCGATCAGCGAGAAGTGGAACACCAGATTCCCTGCCTCTCGCAGATACCCCTTCTCCGCGGAAACCGTTACCTCGGAATCTTTTTCGGACCTGATCGCTACCCGCCAGCCCTTGAGCGACTGCCGCACTCTGGTGAGGGCCTCGTCATGCGAGATATCTAGAACGCCGCGAAAATGGTGAGGCAACCTGGACAGATTCCGAGGCGCTCGCACAGGTTGGCTCCGAAGCGCGCCGAGATGCGCCTGCAAGCGTGGAACCAGACAGCCGATGAGAGAGAGAAACAGGAGGACATAGATCGCAGTGAACCAGAAGCTGGAAAAGACGTCGAACAACTCCAGCTTGTCGAACAACGGGCCAAGGGTTGGTTGGGCCGCGATGTACTGGGACACTTTTTGTACGTTGAGATTTCGTTGAGGCAACATAGCGCCTGGAAGTGCTGCGAGTGCCAAGAGGAACAGGAGCACGAGCGCGGTACTCATCGATGTCAACCTGCGCCAATTCTGGCGCAGTAGCCGAATGCTTTCTCGGATCATCAGTCTTGGGAGGCGACGGATGAGAGCTCCTGCGGTGGCGTTATCGGTCATATCGGCAACACGACCGAACTGACGAATTCGTTGCGCAACCAGCCGATGAACATGCTCCAGACGCCGGTGACCAGGGCCAGGCCGACAACGACGAGCATTATTCCGCCGATGATCTGAATCGTCCGTGAATGGCGTTTGAGCCATCCGACACCGCGGAGCGCTTTTGCGGACCCGAATGCCAGCACGATAAACGGCAGTCCCAATCCCAGACAGTAGGCGACGATCAGTATCACCCCACGCGCTGCTGTCGTGCCTTGAGTTCCGGCCGCAACCGAAATAACCCCGGCGAGAGTGGGCCCGAGACACGGTGTCCAACCCAACGCGAACACACCCCCCAACAAGGGTGCGCCGGCAAGGGAGGAGATGCGCCGTGGGGCGAACCGTGCGTCTTTCTGCAGGGCAGGAATGAAGCCGATGAACGTCAACCCCATCACGATGGTGATCACACCACCCACGCGTTGGAGCAGCTCTTCGTTGATGCGCAGGGTGCCGATCACCCCGAATACCGACGCCGTGGCGAGAACGAACACCACCGTGAATCCCGCAACGAACATCGTGGCGGCCCCTGTCACCCGCCATCTGCCCGCGGGTTGTGCATTCTCGTCGCCGGGGGTCACCGACGGAGAATCAGCTCCGGAAATGCCGGCCAGATACGACAGGTATCCGGGAACCAGTGGCACCACGCACGGCGATGCGAAAGACACCAGACCGGCCAGAATGCACGCTGCCACGGCGAGCAGCAACGGACCGCTCGAGGCGGCGGTCTGGAAGCTGGACCCGACGCCTTGGGCGAGTTCGTTCACTGTTCGGCCGCCACACGCTCGATGACAGGTTGCAGATCCTCGGTGAGAAGTGCGCGAAGGAATACGGCGGCGACGCGCTGCTGTCGATCCAACACCAGCGTGGAGGGAATCACGCTTGTCGGGTAGTTTCCGCCGAGTGCTGTCAATGTTCTCATCGACGGGTCGTAGATCGAGGGGTAGCTCACGTTGTTGTCGACGACGAAGTCCTGGGCCTTGTCACGTTGAGGATCTCGAACATTGATCCCGAGAAACTGAACACCGAGACCTTTGGTCGCTTCGTACGCGCGCTCGAGATCATCGGCCTCGGACCGGCACGGGGCGCACCATTGCCCCCACAGATTGATCACGACGACCTGACCTGCGTAATCAGCCAGTGAAATATCGCTACCGTCGGTCATGAGGTCAGGTCCGGCCAATACGCCGATCGTGTTTCTCGACTCGGGTGGGTCGTACAAAATATCGGTTTGCCCTCCCGGTGAGACGAAATCGAAATTCGCACCCGAAGCGACTGCGTCGGTGCCGGTCGCGCACCCGCTCGCGGCGACGACGATCGCGGTGAGAATAGCGACGAGTGAGAGGGCGCGGGTGGGTGTTCCGAGTGCGCGTTGTCTCGGTTTTCGAGGGAGCGTGGGGGCGGTCATTTCATCAACTCACTTACAGCGGAGCGTATTTGGTCAGTGTTCTCGAAAACCATGGGGGTTGTAACCTGGTCGACGGACCCGTCACGTTGGACGAGGAAGCTCAGCGGCAGAACTGGCGGCGCCGACAGCGCAACTCCGATGTCGTCGACGGCGGCGAACGAGGGATAGCGCACGCCTGTGTCCGTGAGAAGTGCTAGTGCTGTTGACATGTCGTCCTGGACGTTGATTCCGACTACGCGGATGGCGCCCGGAGTACCTGCATAGTCATTCAGTACCGGGATTTCCGATCGGCACGGCCCACACCACGAGGCCCAGAGGTTGATCAAGGTAGGTTCCCCCGACAACGCTGCACCGAGGTCGACTTCGGTGCTCTCGCCGAGGCACTTCGCTTTGATTCCCAGGAGTTCTCCGTTTACGGGCGGTGGTGCCGGGGCCACTGGACAGGAAACGTCCGCTGCCGCGGGCGACGAGGAAAGCACCGAGCCGGGAGCTTCTTCTTCGCCTTGTGATGCGGCCGGGGGCACTTGCGGCCGGGTCGAGGTGTGGGCCTCGGTCGAGGTGGATCGAGGCCAGATCGCCACGACAAGGAGGGCGATCACGACCAGGAAGAACAGGAGCCATCGCGAACGTGCCTGCATGCACTTCCTCCAAGCGTGGTGCGATGAACCGGAAACAACACTGAACTACTATTGTGCATAGTAGTTATGTGGTTCGTCTGTCGCCCCCCGCCAAACAGAGGCGGGATCCGAACCCGAGAATCGAGCATCGTGAAACGCCAGTCCGCTCCGAAGGGCCGCCCCAACTCACCAGTCAGGCCAGAAATTGCGGAAGTGGATGCCCATCAAACGCAGCAGACACGCCTGGCGCGAATCAACCGTGTGGCACGTTCAAAGCTCGTGCGCCTGATGCTGTACTACACCGCGGCTCGGCTCGCCCTGATCGCCGGTCTCGCAGTGATCATCATGGGAATCAACGCCATATTCGATCTTGAAATCCCCGGCGTCTTGGCACTGTTCGGGGCCCTGCTGCTCGGATTCGCGATCTCCGCGATCATATTCCGGTCGTTACGGCGCCGGATCAATGAAGAAGTGATGGTCGTAGATGAGAAACGTCGCGCAATGCGTACTCAGTGAGGAGTCGCCCTGCGGCCCGACACGCATAGAAGCGCCCAGTCGCCGAACGTACCTCGCAATTCACAAAATCGTGCCCGCACGGTCCCTTTTCGGTACGTGACCGCTCAAAGATCTATTTCTGGATGGCGCCGGTGGGAGGGTCGAGCGTTTTCATGGCATCGAGTGATGAAGATGTCAGGTGGCGGGCTCAGATTCGCAAGTCAGTGGAATTCGTTGTGGCATCAAATTTCGACATCGGTACGAGCCGAGGGATCAGGCGGACGTAGATCACCATGCCGACGAGCTCGACGAGAGTCTGGGTCACCACGACCACGGCAGCCAGTGACAACGCGGGCGGAAGCGCCAGCGCGAGCGGCAGAACGACGAGGGAATTACGGGTGGCACCGGAAAATATCAACGCCCTCGTCGCGGCCGGTTTCACGCGTGCTGCCTTGCCGACACCTTGACCGACGAATGCCATGACCACCAGGAACACGGCGAAAATCGGAACCACTACGATCAGCGAACTCAGTTGTGTGCGGACAGATTCGATCTGGGAGGCAACAACCACTGCCAGGGTCGCCATCATCACCGGAACCATGATCGAGGCCATCACCTCCATCACGATGCGACCAGCCCCATGCCGTCGAGCAACGCCCTGCGTGAGGGCCGCGAGAACAAGCGGCACCACGATCAGAAGTAGGAAAGCCTCCACGAACGGAGCGACGTCGATGACATCGACAAGTTCGGATCCGACGAACAACCACAAGTAGACCGGAAGAAGCGCCATCTGCAGCAACATGAGCAGCGGCGCGGCAGCGAGGAGACGTTCGGACGCTGCGCCGGCCAACCCGCTGAAGACGATGACGTAGTCGATGCACGGCGCCAACAGCACCAACAGCACGCCGAGTAATACCGCTTGATCGTCGGCGACGAAACGCGAGAGAGCGAACACGACGATCGGAACCAGAACGAAGTTCACACCGAGCAGTGCAGTGAGGAATCGGCCGTCCTTCAACGACGTCCGGATCGAGGAGAACGGTACCGCGAGGAAGGTGGCGTAGAGCAGGACGATCAGAACGGGGTTGATCGCGTGTTCGAAACCCGGAGCGGTGTCGGGCGCAAGGATCCCCACAAGGCCACCGATCAGCAGGGCCAAGAGATAGAGCGGGATTTGATGACGTTCGAGGGCCTCGACCAGGCGAGTAACACGTGGAGCAGTCATGAGTGGCAGCGGTGTCATTTCTGGTCGGATTCGGCAGGAACAACGAGATGAGTACGTCATCGGCCCGACGTAGGGCTCGACGGTAGAAGCGTGCGAGGGAGTCATCTCCTGGTGATGATCGTTCGGAGCACGAACCGGAAAACGGCGGCGCTGCCAATTTCGACCACCTCACCGGCAACGATATCGGTCAAGAGACTTCTGACCGTGACACCGAGGACTGTTGCGGCAGCGATTGCCGGTGCGACATCAGGGGGTGCCGGACGAGAACTGGTGATCGCATAACCCTTCCGCGGCGAGTCGACGACGTACTGGGGAGAGCATGACACGGTGCTAGTGCACGTTGGACCGCCTCCGACAACAACACCCGTGGCGGTTCAGGCGCTGCGAGAGATGGTTTCGGCGAGATCGTCAGGTATCGGCATCGGTGTCATCAGACCGACACGAGTGCGTCCGGTGTTGCCCTCCGGATAGCGTCCCAGGGCTGACCCCGGTGCGGCGACGATGATGCGAAGAATCTGTCCGAGTGCCTCGCGGCGATCACGCTGACGAAGGGCGAGGAGGAGCATGGCGAGGTGGTTGTGGGTGTGAGGCCACGGATAGGGCTGGGAGATGACATGTGCGCGTTCGAGGTGATGCCAACGCCTGATGTCATCGCCGGTGCGGCCAGCTGCGGCCATCTCCGCGGTGTAGGTACGGCGCAACTGTGCGGGCATTCGTTTCATCAGATGTGTTCCCTGCTAGTGGATTCGAGGAGCAGCCCGCCGATGACGAGGACAACGCCGCCGGTGATGTAGGTGTCAGCGAGGTTGAACGTGGGCCACCATCCGGTATGGAAGTAGTCGGTGACTTTGCCGTCGAGAAAGCGGTCGACGACGTTGGCGGCGGCACCGGCCGTGATCGCGGCCAGCCCGATGGTCTGGAGTACGGGACGCTCAGATGCTGTGCGCCAGGCGAACACACCGATCGCGGCGGTGAGGGCAGCGGTGCCGGCGAGAACGACGACTGTGGGGAGCTGGTCACCGAGACTGAACGCGACACCGCTGTTGTAGGCCAATCGCAGTTGCAAGACCCCGAAATCGACTACCTGCCCACCGGACAGCGCGCCACGTGCCACCGGGTCGAGGAGCAGCGCGACCGCAGCCAAGGCACCTGCGAGTATGACGAGAACACCCCGGCCGCGACGCATTCCGACCACGGACACCGATGATGACCCGGAGCTGGCGGCAGATGTCATCGCCGTACTACCGTGGCCGGCTCGGACGCCCTGGTCGACTGCGGTACAGCAGCCAGACTTCGGGTACGCCCGGCGCGCACCCCGTTGGCGATGACGACGATCTCGGCGACCTCGTGGACGAGCACGACCGCAGCCAATCCGAGTACACCGAACAGAGCCAGAGGCATCAGAACGGTGATGATCGCCAAAGACAGGCCGACGTTCTGCAACATGATCGACCGCGATCGTCGCGCGTGCTGCAGAGCCTGAGGAAGATGCCGCAGGTCCTCGCCCATCAAAGCGACATCGGCGGTCTCGATGGCGACGTCGGTTCCCATCGCACCCATCGCGATACCCAGATCGGCGGTGGCCAGGGCGGGGGCATCGTTGACACCGTCCCCGACCATCGCCGTCGGTCGGCTCGCACGCAAGGTCTCCACAATGCGCGCCTTGTCCTCCGGGCGCAGATCGGCGTGCACGTCGTCGATGCCGACATCGGCGGCCAGAGCGCGGGCAGTGCGCTCGTTGTCGCCGGTGAGCATCGCGACGGTGTAGCCGCCGCGGCGTAGTTCGGTGACCACTTCGCGTGCTTCCGGGCGGAGTTCGTCGCGGACGGCGACCGCCCCGATCACGGTTCCGGCGCGTTCGATCAGGACCGCAGTGGCGCCGGCGTGCTGCATTCGTTCGATATCCCCGGTCAGTGGCCCCGGGTCGATCCAGCCTGGTCGACCGAGCCGGACGGGGATGCCGTCGATGTAGCCGGTCAGGCCTGCACCGATGACTGCGTCCGCGTCATCAGCGGGTGTGTAGTCCTCGACGGCGGCGAGAATCGCGCGAGCGAGCGGGTGCTCGCTGCGTGCCTCCAACGCTGCGGCCACCGCGAGAACGTCACCGCGGTTGGCGCCGTTCGCGGTCGCGACGTCGATCACGGCGGGTTGGTTGCGGGTGAGGGTGCCGGTCTTGTCCAATGCGATGGTGCGGATCCTGCCGAGCGCTTCGAGGGCTGCGCCGCCCTTGACCAGGACACCGAGCTTGGATGCTGCGCCGATTGCGGCGACGACCGTGACGGGTATCGCGATGGCAAGCGCGCACGGGGACGCGGCGACCAGTACCACCAGGGCTCGTTCGATCCACACCAGCGGATCACCGAGCACGCTGCCGACCGCGGCGATAACCGCGGCGACGATCATTACGCCCGGAACCAGCGGTTTGGCGATCTTGTCGGCGAGGCGTTGCGCCTCGCCCTTGCGGGACTGCTCAGCTTCGACGATCCGCACGATCTTCGCCAGCGAATTGTCCTGCGCCTCTGCGGTGACCTCGACTTCGAGGACGCCGGTGCCGTTGATCGACCCGGCGAATACCTCGTCGCCGGGACCGGCTTCGACGGGCACCGATTCTCCGGTGATCGCGGAGGTGTCCAGGGCGGTGCGGCCGGCGCGAATGACACCGTCGGTGGCGATCCGCTCCCCGGGCTTGACGATCATGGCCTCACCGAGCTCGAGGTCCGAGGGTGGGACGGTTTCCTCCCGGCCGTCGCGGAGCACTGTCGCGGTGTCCGGGACCAGGGACAGTAACGCGCGCAGGCCACGGCGGGTGCGGGTGACCGCGTACTCCTCGAGTCCCTCGCTGATCGCAAACAAGAATGCGAGCATGGCTGCTTCGCCGACCTCGCCGAGCAGTACCGCGCCGACGGCCGCGATCGTCATCAGGGTGCCGACCCCGATTTTGCCCTTGGCCAGGCGTGTGAGGGTGGACGGTACGAAGGTGTAGCCGGCAATGATCAGCGCGCCCGCTTCGAGGCCGATCCCGAGCGCATCAGGTCCGCCGGCCAGCCCGACTGTCAGGGCCGCGATCAGCAGCACGCCCGCAGCTGCAGCCGCCCGGATCTCGGTAACCTGCCACCACTTTTCGGGCCCGTGTTCTTCCTCGCCCTCGGCACGGGGTTCGTCGTGGCCGCAGCCGCACGCGTCACTCACGGCTATCTCCGATGTCGGTGCCGTAATTCGGGCACAGGGCAACCGCGTTCCCTGTCGCGGCAAGCAGCGTCTCCGCCGAGGCGAGTAGGTCCATCAATTCCGGCCGGGCCAGCGAGTAGAACACCTGCCGACCTTCCGGTCTGCCGTCGACCAAACCGCAATCACGTAGGCATGCGACATGTGCGGACACCGTCGACTGGGCGAGGCCGAGTTCGCCGATCAAATCCGCAACCCGTGCCTCTCCTTCGGCGAGACGGCGCACGATCGACAATCGGGTGCCGTCCGAGAGACTGTGGAACAGGGCCACTGCCGCATCCAAGCTGGACCCGCTGCCGGTTGCGGCGAGGCACCCCGACTCTTTATTTATCGTCATATAACGATGATAGCGATAGTTGGCGATTTAAAAAAGGTGCGGATGTGCAGGACTTGAAAGTGGATGTGGTACGCCAGCCGAACGGTGGTCGGCCGACGTACCTCACCAGGAATGGCGCAGTGGCATCTGTAGTTTGCGAGTTGCTCGCCACGGCATCACATGGGGGGACAACAAGGACCCATCGCTCGACACAGCCAGTCGCACAACATCTCCAGTGGATTCATCTTCATTCACCTCCTTCTGAGTTCGTCGCCAGCGCGGCGACGAACGGTCCGAGTCACCTGCGGTTCCCGAACGTCATCCATAATGGACATTCCAGTGCGATGGAAGGTCAAGGATCTCGTGAAAATTGGTGAACTGGCCGCTCGAAGTGGCGTTGCCCCTAAGACACTGCGTTTCTACGAGGACAGCGGGGTGATTCCCGTCCCGGTCCGAAAGTCCAACGGCTACCGGGACTACGGTCCGGAATCTCTTGCGCGTTTGCGGTTCGTCCGCAGCGCCCAGTCTGCAGGTCTCACCCTGCGAGAGATCCGCGACATCCTCACCACCCATGACCGCGGGGCGGCTCCTTGTGAACAGGTCGTGGAGATGCTCTCGGAGCATCTTTCCCAGGTGCGTGGCAAGATCCGCGAACTTACCGCCCTCGAAACAAACCTTGTTGCTCTGCTGAGTAGAGCGGAAGGTGAGATTCCGTCGGAAGCCGACGATGTCGGTGTGTGCTGGATCCTGGAATCCGAGTCTCAGGAAGGTGTTGCCGAATCGTGAAATTGATTGCGACCCCTTCCCGTTTCAGCAGGTTCGGCGCTCTGCAACGTGATGAGGTGCGCGAAGCGGTTGTCGTGGTGTTGTCGGTGTATTGATCAGTCCGGTACGGAAGTAGCGGCAGTGGGTGTATCCCGTTCGAATGCATTCCTCAGCGCAGTCACGGTAGGAGCGCCACTGACCGCACCCACGGCGTCGCGGTAGAGCCTGCAGGACACGCTTGGCATCTGATCCGGTTCGGCAAAGGGGTCGCGGCCGTCAACGAGCAACGTCGGAGATCCGGCCATACCGGCAAGTGCTGCTGATCGAGGATCTTCGATGATCACGTGGCGCAGTTCCCATTCGATCGGCACGCCTGAAAGAGCGTGCTCGATTCGTTGTTCGAGGAGCGGCACGTTAGGGCAGTCCGGGACTTGCAGAATTTCGAGATTCATCATGGTCGTCCTTTGTCGGTGTGCAGTGTCTGGAGCATGGGGCAGTGCCGGTCTGCTCGCGGTCGCGGTCGCGCGCAGGTGGACGCGAACTCGGCCAGCGAGGCCCGCATGCGTTGCAGATCTCGGATCTTTTCGTCGAACTCGGTGATCTTCGTCTGCGCCAGTCGCCGAGCTGTGTCGCAATCATCCGGTCCGCCGCCAGCGAGATGGAGAAGTTCGTTGATTTCGTCGAGGCTGAAGCCGTGTTCCTGGGCGCGTTTGACGAACCGGACAATTTCGACAGTTTCGTCCGGATATGAGCGGTATCCCGAGGCGGATCGCGGCGGGTGCTGCAGGAGTCCGCGCCGTTCGTAGTACCGCAATGTCTGTACGTTCACCCCGGCGCGGGTGGCCAGTTCACTGCTACGCATGTCGCCATTGTTAACCCTGTACCCGGCTACGGAGTCAAGTCGTCTCTCTCCTCGTCGGGAATTCATCTGAGGTTGGTTGCGTGTTATTTCGAAAACTGTCAATATCGAAGTATGTCGAATCAAGTTGTGGTGGAGACCGGCGCCTGCTGCTCCCCGCTCGTACGTGAACCGTTGACCGAAGACTGGGCCGGCGGCCTGGCCCGCATGTTCAAAGCCCTCGGCGATCCGGTTCGCCTCCGCTTGCTCAGCTTGGTGGCAAGTCACGAGGGTGGTGAAGCCTGCGTCTGCGACATCTCCGACACCTTCGACCTGTCCCAGCCGACGATCTCGCATCACCTCAAGGTGCTGCGACAGGCCGGTTTACTCGACTGTGAACGACGCGGGACCTGGGTGTACTACTGGGTTATTCCGGCTGCGCTGCAACAGCTTTCCGCCGTTCTACTGGTTGAAGGTACGAGCGTGAGTGTCGCGGACGCGTGCGCAGAGGTCAGCGCATGAGCAACACCGCTGCCACCACCGAACACCCCGCAGTCGTCGGAAAACTCTCCACCCTCGACCGCTATCTGGCGGTCTGGATCGGCGTCGCCATGGTCGTCGGCCTGCTGGTCGGGCGCTGGATCCCCGGTGTGAACACTGCCCTGGACAAGGTGCAGATCGACGGCATCTCCCTGCCGATCGCCCTCGGACTGCTGATCATGATGTACCCGGTGTTGGCGAAAGTTCGCTACGACCGCCTCGACACAGTCACCGGGGACAAGAAACTCCTCGCCGGCTCCCTGTTCCTGAACTGGGTTCTCGGCCCGGCGCTGATGTTCGCCCTCGCCTGGCTGTTTCT
>Ga0154000_1000039_pt1 | contig 47291 bp, 46 predicted proteins | sample TSNC084MetaG_FD_104674 | JGI IMG/M metagenome (GOLD analysis project Ga0154000, IMG submission 104674) | Attine ant fungus gardens microbial communities from North Carolina, USA - TSNC084 MetaG | ecosystem: Host-associated > Fungi > Mycelium > Unclassified | place: USA: North Carolina, Lumber... | reverse complement strand
GCCCGACCTGCCAATGCCGCGGACACACCGGTGGCTCCGTGAACACCGGCGAGAACATCTGCGACAGGTACACCGATTCGGATCGGCCCCGTCTCTGCGCTCCCGGTAACGGACATCAATCCGGCTTCACCTTGGGCGATCTGATCGTACCCGGCACGAGCACCTTCGGGTCCATCGTGACCGAAACCAGTGATAGACAACAAGATCAGACGATCGTTCAGCTTCTCGAGTTCCGAAGCACTAAATCCGAGCCTGTCGAACGCGCCAGGACGAAAGTTTTCGATAAGAACATCCGCCCGCCGGATCAACCGCCGAAGGACTTCCTTTCCGTCTTCGGTTTTGAGATCCAGCTGGATCGACTCTTTGTTCCGATTGGCAGACATGAAGTACGACGACTGCGGGTTGTCTTCCGGGCCGACAAACGGCGGCCCCCACGTTCGCGAGTCATCACCGCTCCCCGGCGTCTCCACCTTGATGATGCGAGCGCCAAGATCTCCCAGCATCATCGCGGCGATCGGGCCTGCAAGAGCCCGTGAAAGATCCAAGACTAAAACGTCTTTGAGAGGTCCAACATTCATTTCTATCGGCCCGTTCCTTGAAATATTCGACGCTCGTCGGCACTGTCAGTCGTCTCCGAGTGCAGAGTTGACCTGAATTGGGGTATGCGTTCGCGTCTATCTGTACATGCCAGCGCATAGTGAGAATTGGTGCGCTGGCCGGGGTTTGGTCGGCGGCGACACTCTTCTGCGCCAAACCGTCGGACCGCCTACCGACGACCCCGGCCAACGACCGATCCGGCTGGACGGTGATACAGCCGGAAACCTCTATATCGCAGTGATACAGCCGGAAACCTCTATATCGCAGAAGTATCGAACTATCGAATACGGATATTGACCTGTTTGGTCTGTGTGAAGCCGGCGATCATTCCTTCGAGTGACACTTCACGGCCGATCCCGCTCTGCTTGTACCCGCCGTACGACTGGCCTACGACCTGTCCGCCACCCTGATTCACTTGCACCCATCCGGTCTCGAGAGAGTGAGCCGTTCGGAGCGCGCGGTCCAAATCGTGCGTCCAGAGATACGCTGCAAGGCCGTAATGAGAATCGTTGGCCATCTTGATCACGTCCTCCTGATCACGCCAAGGGATTGCGACGAGAACAGGACCGAATATTTCCTCACGCGATAGTCGCCATGAGTTATCCGCCCCCGAAAAAACGGTCGGCGACATGTAGTACCCGTCGGTGACATCGGTGTTGTAACCATTGAGGGCTACGCTGACGTCCTTCGATTGAAGCCCGTCCTCGATGAAACCGGCTACGGAATTGAATTGCGTTTCGTTGATAATCGCCCCCATATCAGAGGCCTCGTCGAGGGGGTTGCCCACGATCTGCTTACCCAGGGTCTCCACCAATCGCCCGAGGACATCGTCGTAGATGTCTTCATGGAGGAACAAACGAGATCCCGCTGTACAGCTTTGACCCTGACGATGGACTCGGGAAGAGATCAACAAGTTCGTGATGAGGTCGTCATCCCCTGCGGCATCGGGGAAGACGATGGAGGGGTTCTTCCCTCCCAACTCGAGCGAAACATGGGCAAGTCGACTCGTCGCTTCCCGTGCCACATGCTTACCGACCTCGGTAGATCCGGTAAAGGACACCTTGTCCACAGCTTCGTGCTGCACAAGCGCGTCACCCGCAACCGAACCCTTACCAGTCACCAAGTTGAGTACACCCGCTGGAAGAAACTCCGCACAGATCTCGGCCAGCAACAGCAAACTGAGCGGCGCGGCTTCGGCGGCCTTCGCGACGATCGTATTTCCAGCCGCGAGCGCCGCCGGAAACTTGAATCCGGCAATCATCAATGGAGAGTTCCACGGGAGAATGCACCCCACGACGCCAAGGGGTTCTTGCCGAGTGTATTGCAGTTGATCGTCCCCCGCCGGCAGAACCGCACCCTTGACTTCACCGGCGACACCTGCGAAGTACCGGAAGAGATTCGCCGTCGCAATAACTTCTGGCCGGGCTTGCGTGCGAATCGCGTTACCCGTGTCGAGCGCGGTAAGCCTCGCCAGCTCTTCGGTTCTCGCTTCGATCGCATCCGCGATCTTTCCCAGCGCCTTCTGCCGCTCGGTGAAATGCAAACTGCGCCATTTCGGGAACGCGACGCGCGCTGCAGCGACCGCGCGATCAATATCCGCGGCGTCTCCTTCAGGAGTCCGCGCAATCACATGACCCTTCAAGATCGGTGTCGTGATCTCCGTCCACTCACCGCTCAGCGCCTCGACCCATTCGCCATTGATGAACATGGGGTAATCCCGAGACTGCGGAATTCCGAGACTCTCCGGAGCGATCTGGGTGGACGTCATGGTGCGACTCCTCAACGAATATGGGTGCGGCAAAGTGCCAATTGCACAGCGCCGCTTCGGCGGTCATGTATGAGAAATACATCGATCCGATTCGTAGATTGACCGGATCACCCATCCAACGGTGCTCCATCACAGAAGGCCGGTCAATCACCAGAACTACAACACCGGGGTGCAAAAATGCACCGAACCGAGGCCGCTCCGAGGCTCACCCACCGAACCCGCCCTCGAAGCCTCGCTTCCGCAACCGCGCTGCTGCACGGTTCCCGTCTGCACCGAATCTGGAGCGTGCGGGCATGGGGCACCGGAAGGCTTGCGCTGGGCGTGGTAGCTACCGATTCGACCTGCCCATCCCCGACGAATCACTCGGGCCTGCCCGACGCGAGCAGTACGCGCGGTCAACTCGCCGCCACAGTTCAGGCACTCATTGTCCATCGCCGCCGAGCAGGTTATACAGAGGGCGCATTCGTAGCTGCATATCGTTGCGGCGGAGGCGTTGTCGATGAAGGTGCGGCACCTCTCGCACATTGTTTTCATCACCAACATCGCCGCTCCTGAATTTGTCTCGCCTTCCTGCACAGTGCACTTGTCAGCGTCAGAGAACCACACCTGACCGGGTTCGACCTACGCCGGTCACATCCCCCTCCCACGGCCACTTCACGCGTCCGTGAGGCCGGCGCGGTGTTGCGGCACGATGGAGTGCCGGGTCGATCGGTAAACGGAGGAAGTAATGAGCAAGGATTTTTACACTGCGTCGGAGCTAGCGGCTCTGAGTTATGTGTCCGTGCGTCTGACATCGGTGTTCGGTGAACCCGATTCCGTCGACGGGGAGCTGCGTTGGGATGCCGGCACCGTTGACGCCGTCGAGCAGGACGTACTCGATCATGCTGCTCGAATAATGTTCGATGCCTTCGCTCCGGAATGGAACACACGGGTCCAGATGACCGGATCGAACCTCGCTCTCGGACGGCCGCAGATGGAGCAGATGCTCGCCCGCGCGGCGATGCGGAAATCCTGACCTCCTCGTAACCGGTTCCCGTCCCATTGAACAGCGTGGGTCCGACTTCCGCTTCATGCGGCGTGTGATGATCTGTGCGAGTACGTCGTCGACTGTCGCGAAAGGGGAAATGCGATCACCAGTCCTCGGCCGGCACCCGCCGATGTCGCATTGGCGATCGTGGCCGCCATGATCCTCGGCGTCACCGTCGGAGTTCTCCTCGCCGACGTGATGGCCGGTGTCGCGTCGGAGCCGGCACCGCGTGTCGATGCGGCGAAGCTCAGGATCGGGGCAGCGAGGCGGTCAGTGGAGCCGAGTACCTCACTAGACTCATCGCCGCTGCCCTATAATGTCGTCTTGCGACGACCAATGGATACTTTAGTTGGTTGAGGTCTCTGTCGCGCAACATGTTTGAGTCATCTATCGCATGAGAAGCACATGCGGGCTTCGGGGCGCCAGCCCGCCGCGCTGACACGCCTCCCGGCTGTCAGTTCACCGGGATGTGGGCACTTCCCGCTTGGGGCAGCCGGACCACAGGAGGGGTGGCCCGACTGCGTGCACCTACCCCAGGCGAAGGTGATTTCTTATGCTTGATATCCACTTAACCAGCGTGGCTCGATACTCGGAGTATGCAAGACGGGGAGCCATCCTGTGAAGCCGCTAGACACCCTTTTCGGTGCCGGCGGCTTCATCATATCCACCAGGACGTTAGTAACACTGTGTGCCTCCGAACTCGCACGGAGTCACCTCAGAGAGCGCTGTCCGCCATTTCCACGGCAATGGAAGCCACCAATCCAACCACCTGCAATCATCTGAAAGGCTCATCGAATACGTTGGTGCTCCAGATCAGTGACGACCGGGAAGGTCAACCTCGTGGACGTGCAGTATTCGAGACGTGCAGCGCTCCTTAGGCGAAATTGATACGTTCCGAAATATTGCGATCCTCTCGCCTCGGGTGTTACAAGATCGTAGTTCGCCGCCGACCGGCTGCAGATGTCCGAACACTCGGCGTCTAGGGGAAATCCCAACTCAGCCAACCCTCGTCAACACTCGAAACCCAACCGCCGCACGGTTGTCCGTGCTCCAACGATGAAACGACAGCCTGCAAGAGTGCGGCGACGGAGGGCCAAGTTGCGCCTTGGTCGTCACTGTCGCCGAGGAATTCGCGCACACATCCACTGGCCTGCCCGGTCCGGGTGTCGACGAACAGTAGATCTCCGCGAATGTTGCCGGCCAACGGAATGTACGCAGACAGGTATGTGCCGGTAATGGTTCCGGCCGGCCGCTCGAGCAAAGCGGTGCCGCCGACAGCTGTCGTCGTCTCTGCCCACTCGCCCGTCATCGATTCCCACACCGAAAGGACGCGGCCCAATGGAAACGGTTGAAACTCTGGAAATATCAAGGCCTAATGCCCACCTTCGGGGTTTCCGTTCTGCAAACCGAACCACGCCCGAAGCTCAGTCGACCACGTCCTTCCGTCGCGGCTTCCACCGAGTCGGTGAACTGATCGCCAGGACGACGAAGTGCTTGGCGCTCTGACACTTGGCATGGGAGCTCCGCCCCAGTGCCCTCCACCTCACCGTGACTTTGGCGCGCGTCAGAGGTAGCCCTCTGATCATGTCTGAACCCAGAGTGAAAGACTCCCGATACCACTGTGCTGGTGTGTCGTTCAACTACGGCCTAGGTCTAGATTTGTGCGCGAGCGGAACACGAGTGCAGCTGATCGCTATCGAGTTCGCGATCCTCGAGGACATGTCTGACCGGATTTCCGGGGAGGCGAATACCTCCGACGAAAACAAATTTCCCCTGGACGGAGTTGTCCTGGGCAGCCGAAGAACTCAGAGCGCTTTGAGGCGGTTGTGTGTGCGAGGTTCAATAGATGGCTTCAGCAAAATTGCACGCGCAAGCTTGTTGATTTACGACTGTCTCTCCCCTCCTCGATCTCTCAGTCCCGCGATCAAAAAGACATATGTCACTGCTCCGACAGGTCACTTTTCTCTCACCGTCTCTCACATCGATTCTTCAACGGGCCATAGATCAGCTACGTGAATTTATGTTCCTGATCTGTCGCCTACCCGACGTTGCGTGGTGCGCGCCCCTCATGCGTGCACACCACTAAATTACTGATCATGTCCACGGACTTCTCGGCCGACCAGTGGCGGAGTCACCGAAAGAGCCTCAGCCACAGACTTTCCCCTTTGAAGGGTCTCACAGTCGGGGACGAGCGTCTGATGGCAAGGAACGACTCGCTTATTTCACGTGATCCAAGAATGCAGCCGTTCTCGAGTGCTGGGGATTCTCCAAAACCTCACGTGCAGGACCTTGCTCGACGATGGAGCCGGCTTCCATGACAACTACGGTGTCTGCTACTTCTCTTGCGAAGTACATCTCGTGGGTAACGATCATCATGGTCATCCCGGTGTCGGCGAGTCGCCGCATTACCTCGAGCACTTCCCCCACCAACTCCGGGTCCAGGGCCGAAGTGGGCTCGTCGAAGAGCATGAGATCGGGACGATTTGCCAGCGCACGTGCGATGGCGACGCGCTGTTGCTGGCCTCCGGAGAGGTGCCCAGGGTAGTGCCCCATTCGGTCCGCCAACCCCACCTTCTGCAGCAGTTCCGCCGCCCGCTCGTTCGCTGCAACCTTCGAGAGCTTGCCTACCAGAACGGGGCCGATCGTGACATTCTCCAAGGCGGTCATGTGTGGAAAGAGGTTGAAGCGTTGGAAGACCATACCGATCTTCTGTCTCTGGGCAACCAATTCGGAGTCTCGAAGTTCTTGAAGCCCTTTACCTTTCCGGCGGTAACCGATGAGTTCACCGTCCACTTCGATACGCCCTGAATCGATTCTCTCGAGATGATTCACGCAGCGGAGCAAGGTTGACTTTCCCGATCCGGAGGGGCCGAGAATGCACATCACCTCGCCACGGTTGACCTCGAGATCGACGCCGCGCAGGACCTCGTGGCTCCCGTAGGACTTTTTCACTGCAGAGATCTTGACCAGCTTGTCTGACATGCGACTACCTTCTGCCTTCCTGATCATTTGCTCCACGTTTACCGACCGGGCTCCGCTGCCGCTGGTTCTTCGGCAGGCGGTCTGCGCAGATCCTGGTAACCCCGGGAGAAGTGACGCTCCAGGTAGTACTGACCGAAGCTCAGAACTGTTACCAACAGCAGATACCAGATTGACGCCACTAGCAGAAGCGGAATTACTCTGTAATTCGCCTGGTAGATGGCTTGCGCGGAGTACAGAAGATCGCCGAGGGAGATAACGCTGACCAGTGAAGTGACCTTCAGCATGTTGATCGTTTCGCTCGCCAGCGGCGGAATGATCACCCTCATCGCTTGTGGGAGAACGATCTTGCGCAGCGTCTGGGTCTTCGTCATCCCGATGGCCGAGGCGGCTTCGGTCTGACCTGTGTCCACTGAGATGAGTCCGGCCCGGACGATCTCCGCGGTGTACGCGGCCTGATTGAGCCCTAAGGCCAAGACTGCCGCGATCAGTGGCGTCACTAGGGTATTTGTCTGCTCGCTGAACAGAGTTGGGCCGAAGGGGACCTTTATCGTCAGTATGGGAAACAACAGTGCAATGTTGAACCAGAACACGAGTTGGACCAGCAGTGGGGTGCCGCGGAAGAACCACACATATCCGAAGGCGAAGTATCGAACCGCTGGGTTTGCAGACTGACGCATGACGGCAAGTGGTACTCCAAGCACTGAGCCGATGAAGACCGCGATGACCGTCAACTTGATGGTCATCCAAAGACCATCCAGGATTGACGCAGAGAAGAAGTATTCTCGAACCACGTTCCATTGGAAGTTGTCGTTGGAGAACAATGCCCGGGCAATCAGTGCGAGGACAAGCACCACCAGGACCGTGGCGACGATCTGAGGATAGTTGCGCCGTGGGTAAACGATGCCGGAGGGCTTTTCAGCCGACACTTCACTGGTGACGGTCATCGTTTCATCCTTCGCCGTTATTGATGGTCACGACGTCGATCACGTTCTTCTCGAGACCCCACTTCTCGACGATCTTCGAATAAGTGTCGGTAGTGATCAACTCGGTCATGGCTTCCCGAAGTACGTCTACCATCGGGTTGCCCTTCTTCACCACGATGCCCACCGGCGTCGGGTCATAAGAGTCGCTCAGCATCTCGAACTGACCTGAGGCTTGCTCGACGACGTAGGCATTGGCATTGTCCTGACTGAACACCGCGTCAACTTGACCGGCTCGAAGTGCGGTCACGGCGGCGTCGTTCGTCGGGAAGGTGCGGACCTGAATCGATTGCCCTGCAGGGCAATCGCCAGCATGATCCTCGAGATAGAAGAGCTGGGCGGTGCCAGCTTGCACGCCGAGGGCCCGCCCGCACATCGCCGGCAAGTCAGCAACACCTTTGGGGTTGCCAGCCTCAACCAACAGGCTCGAGCCTATTTTGAAGTAGTCGACGAACGTCATGACCTCACGCCGTTCTGGGACGTCCTGCGCTGAGGTCATCGTCAAATCGAATCGGCCGCCTTCTATCCCCGGGGGGATCGAGGCTGCAGCTATGTTGGTCCACTCCATGTCTACGCCGAGCATCTCACCGAGGGCATTACCCAAATCGATTTCGAAGCCGATCAGTGTCTTGCCATCGGTATCGAAGAACTGCATCGGAGGGTACGTCGCGTCGGTTGCGACATTGAGTTTGCCTGCATCACGGATGGCTTGAGGCAACTTACCGTTGAGTTCGGCGCTCGCTTCCATACTCGGAATGGACGGACCGCTCTCGGCCTCGGAACTGTCGCTACAGCCGGCAACGAGACCCGCCACCATTGCAGCGGCGGCAATCATCGTTGTACGTCTCTTGAACTTCAAGGGAAACTCCTGACGAGGGGAAAGGACAGGAACCAATCGTTTGGCAAAACTACGTGGTAGTGACGTGGAACACAAGAGGGGTGACGTGACCAAAAATTTCATTCCCGGGGCAACATCGCAGCAATCCGAAATTTGCTCAGCCGGTTTGCAATGTATGTTCGAACCCCAACCTCGACAGTCACGCCAAACGATTGGTGAAAATCTAACGGCAGGCTGGGACGTCGACAAGGGGCAGGCATGCAATTCACGTGATTGACACGTCGACACCGATCACGAAACATCCCCGCAACACCTCAGCGGTGGCGAAAGCACGGTCCCCTCGAAGATTTCTCGTGCCGCGATCGCTCAGGGCCAAGGCTACGGCGCCGGTTGCTGCACGAGACCTCGCATACGTCAATGCGCACAGGGAAGCGGCGTCAAGTTACGGAGCGGACGTACTCGATAGCGCTCCGAGGTCGGACTCCCGCGTCGACGAAGCTACAGCATGCACTATGAATGTCTGGTCAAAAAGTGCGTGGTCGATGTCTACTCACAACTAAAACACAAAGGTGCAAATTTCTTCTCGGACTATACATCTCGTTCACACTGAAGCGGTCGACCGAAAGGCAGAGGGGAAGCGGGTTACCAAGTCGCCGGGACTGATCCGGTACGGTCATGGCTCCTGACGAGGTGGCTAACGCTTCTACGCTCTACTGAATCCACCGCTCCGCTGTCATGCGGTTTCTTGCGAGGTGCTTTGCACGTGCGGAGCAATGCGTAGACGGCCCTGGGCGGATTCAACTGTGCAGGGCCGCTGAGATGACGTCTGGCGTCAATATCCGAGACTGGACGACTGACTGAGACTCACTCCTTTCGTCTCCGGAGCCCATACAACAGATATGAGCAGCCCCATCACTGTTTTCGAGCAGGCGGCGTACAAGATGGCGGAGATACCGTATTGCTCCAGTGCCATGGGCACCAGGAATGTTCCGGCGGCGGCTCCGAATCGTGTGAACGCCGTGACCAACCCCATGGCCGAACGGCTCTGTCAACTTAACTGAACGTGACTGGGGAGCAACAGCCTTCGGCCATGCTGAGGCGGATCTTATTGGTGGGGAGCCCGGTTCAAACGACCGGTACACCGGTGACGGCGTTCCAGGTTACGAATCGGTCGGTCGTTTCGGAGCGGTAATCGCCCGCGGTGAGCTTGTGTCGACCGGGTCGGAAGTGCGGCGAGATCGCGCTGAATACCGCCAGGAACCGTGCGCGCCGCCGGGTGAGCGGAAGAACTTCATGGCGCGTTCTCGCTGCCTGGTGGGTTGATGTGAGTGTTCGGCCCGGCTGTTGAGGTACTTCGAGCACCGGCGCTCCGCTGATGGCATCAACTTCCGTTGTGCCACAACGTAACTGGTGATCTTATCAGTCATTAGCACTCTCGGCACCCGGGCTTGCTTGCGTATCAGCTTGCGGAAGAGCGTTTCGCTGCCGTCGCTTTGCGTCGTGACTGAACCAGGACGGCGAGGACATTGCCGATCTGATCGACCGCCCGCCACAGGTACTTCCGGATGCCGCCGATCTTGACGAACACCTCATCCAGAAAACATCTATCGCATGGTTCGGGAGCGCGTCGGCGAAGCCCACGCGCGTATTCGGGCCCGAACTTCGCGCAGCATGTACGGATCGTCTCGTGCGAGACGACGATGCCGTGGGCGAGCATCAAGCCTTCGAGGTCTCGCATGCTCAAGGTGAACCGGTAGTACAGCCACACGCAGTGGGCGATGATCTCCGCGTGTTTAGCGGTGTCGTTTGTACGGCGACCGCGTCGAATCCGACCGTGTCTCGTCCCCAACGCTCATTCGACGATCATCCCTGACTGACGGCCCACTTACGTTGACGATGCCTGCTCTGCCCAAGAATTATTTTCGACTGACGGCGAGGTCGTGCCATGGAGCGGCACAAGTTCACGTTCGCGGACGGATCGAGCACCGAAGAACTTATCGATTCGGACAACGAAACGATAGTCGCGGCGACAGCCGCCAGCGGCGGCAGCAGTTGGGGTTGTATGTCCAGCGCTATGACCACCACGGGTCGTTGTTACCCACGAAACTTCTTCCCGGTGGCACAGCGACTTCTTCCCAGTAAGCACCGCGACACACGGTGCCCGAAGATCCCCGCCACGAGTGCAGCGGGGAGTCGATGACCAGGCGTCCGCGGTGGCCAAACCGGGCGCCGGATTGTGGGCTGCTGGCAGCGGCCTTTACAGGACTGTAAGCCGGGTAACAAGTGGAGGCAGCATATTCCAGATCGCGCCCGGGGAGGAGGGCCCAGCCTCTCCCACCCCCGCGCCGGTTAAGTAGTCGATCCCTCAGCAGGGTCATCGGCTTTCCGTGCGCGACAATTCTCAATGTCAAGCACACGGTCGACATACATCTGTCGAAGACGCACTTTGTCGGATTTGCCTACGCTGGTACGTGGTATTTGCGGAATACTGCTCCATCGTTCGGGAACCTGCCAGGCGTCGACCTGAGTGGAGAGGTAGTCCGCCAGTTCACCTGGGTCGAACTCGATATTCGATTTGGGGACGACGACCGCCCACGGTCGCTCGCCCCAGCGCTCGTCATCGACCCCGATGACTGCCGCGTCTTCGACTGCAGGGTGACTGTAGAGGGCTAGTTCGAGTTTGAGGGAGGAGATCCATTCACCGCCCGACTTGATGACGTCTTTCGTCCTGTCGCTGAGGGTGACAACGCCTCGTTCGGAAATGGTTCCCACGTCTCCGGTACGGAGCCAACCATCGTGAAAGCTGTCGGGTACGCGCTTAGCGTGGTAGGCGCCGGCAACCCACGGACCACGGGTTTCGATCTCTCCGACAGCACGACCGTCATTGGGGAGTACTTCGCCGTCGAGGTTCACCACACGTGCTTGGACACCGCACAGGAGTCGGCCCTGCGACATTCGCAGTTGCCACGCGTCATCTCCCCCCAAGCCGTCCGGTTTGGCGATAGATCCGTAAGGGGACATTTCTGTCATACCCCAAGCCTGGATCAGCCGGACGCCGAACTCGCGTTCGAATTGCTCTATAAGTGGACGCGGGCACGCGCTGCCGCCGACGACCACGTCCCGCAGTGAGGACAAATCGGCGTACGTCTCTTGCGCGTGGTGAAGGACATCGTTCCACACTGTCGGGACGCCAGCGGAGATGGTTGGCTGTAGCTGCTCGACTAGCCGCACAATGTGATCGGCTTGTACATGACGGCCCGGCAGGATCAACGATGTGCCGACCAGCAGAGCCGCAAAGGGCAGGTTCCACGAGTTGACGTGGAACATTGGTACGACAACCAGTGCGCGGTCGGTAACGGACAGGCCGAGATAGTCGCCCATACACAACTGCATGGACGCCAAGTAGACCGAGCGGTGGCTGTACACCACGCCTTTGGGGCTGCCTGTGGTTCCGCTGGTATAGCACATCAGTGCTGGGGATGTCTCGGGCAGTTCGGGCCAGTCGAATTGGACAGATCTGCCTTCAAGCAGGTCTTCGTAGACATGGACCGCGATATTGTGTCCGGCAAGCCGCGCAGCGTCGTCGTAATTCCCGACTACGACGACGCTGCGTACGGAGACCATCAGGGGAAGCACGTCGATCAATTTGTCGATAAGATCGGCGTCGACGATGACGACGCGATCCTCCGCATGGTTGGCGCTGTAGGCAATCTGACTGGACGAGTACCGCACGTTCAGTGTGTGCAGTACAGCCCCCATCGCGGGGACAGCGAGATAGCACTCGAAGTGTGTGTCCGTGTTCCACATCAGTGTCGCGACAGGTTCGCCCAACCCCACTCCCAGAGTGTCACGTAGGGCGGTGGCTAACTGAGCCGCCCGTGCCCCAAGTTGTCCGAGGGACGCGCGCCTCGTGGTTTCGCCGTCATATGTGATGATCGGCGTGTCTGCATACACCGTGGTGCCATAACGCACCATCGTCGCAATCGACAGCGGAACATCTTGCATCGTGCTAGTGATCGGCATGGGTTCCGGCTTTCTCGAACGACCACCGCGGGAGCGGGTGGCGAACTGGTATTCGTAAGTGTGTAAGAGCCGCATTATCCCGGCGCGCTTGGCGGCCAATGCTCAAGCATGCGCAAGCCCGAACCGAAATGAGCCCGCCTGGACCTGAAGCAATTGTCCAATCAGCAGCGTGCGCCCGGCGGGTAAGCCAAGGAAATCGCCGGTTTCAGTGATGCCCTCGGGGGCGTCGCGCGACCTGAAGGTAGGGCTGCGGGGACTACTCAATTGCTCATATCCGAGATGATCTCTTGTGGTAACTCGGGATGGGAACGACACCCGGACCGATGCAGTCCAGTCCGTGCCGTCTCATTGCATTCGATTGCGAGTATCAAAACCACTGGTTCACCTTCTGGAGCGTAGGAGAAAGGCCGATCCCAGTGGACAACATACTCAGTAGGATGTCAAGGTCTCAGCGTTCACAGAAACCGTGTCGAGAACAAGGATGAGGTCAGAATATGGACATGCGCGGCAAGGTTGCGGCACTGGTGAGCATCACCTCAATAAGACCGTTCACTGATGTGTTCGTCCGGAGCGAACACATCATCGGTAAGCGCGGTCGTGGATGGACGCGAGTCACCGAATAGCTGACCTTCGAACGCGGGCAAATGGAACCAGCGCCAAGCGGTCCTAGTCGATTATTTGCCGCCTCAAAGGCGCGGCGCAGCTGGAATCGCCGTTCAGCAGTGGGACCGACTTCGGCTTGGCTGGAAAACTCGCAGCCAGCCTCCTCGCCACTCTGATTAATGGAAAATCGCTCACCGATCTGGCCGTCGAACCTTCCTAATTGTCCGCGCATCATCGGACATCACTTTCTCCGGACACACGGTATCCACGCAATGTTCGCCAGGCCTTGACCCACCTCGGCAAGAGTTGGCCCTCGAAATCTTTGCCTCTAATGCCACCCGAGCGCCGGGTCGGCGGAGCACACTACAGATTCAGGTAAGGCCGAGAGAAGATCGGTGCCCTCAGCGGACGGTCAGAGCATCGCGCCAACGGCCCGGGCGGTTCGTTCCACCTGAGGCCCGAGAACGACCGCGAAATCTGCAGAGGCGCGTGATCGAGGAAGCGCCACCGTTACAGCCCCGCACAGGCCACCAACCTCGTCGACGATTGCGGCTGCGGCACCGACGAACTCGTATCCAGCCTCCCCCACTGTAGTTGCATATCCCAACGTGCGAATCTGTGCAAGTTCCTCAACGAGCTTGTCGCGCGCCCCGATCGAACTCTCGGTCACCCGTTCGAGTTCGGCGGTGGGGAACAATCTCAGCACCTCATCTTCGGGAAGGGCCGCGAGCATGGCCTTGCCCGCTGCCGACAGATGGGAGGACACCCTGTCTCCCAACGTGTCCACCACCCGCAACGGCATGAGGCCCTCAGCGACATCGACCACCACGGCCATCGGGCCGTCGAGGACGCAGACCTCGACCGTCTCCCCGATCTCGTCACGCAACATTCGGATGGGGATGTGCGCGGCCCTCCGCACAGCGAGATGATCGAGCGCGGCAAGACCTACATCGACCAACGCGGGGCCTCGGACGTAGGCGCGCGTTTCCTTGTCCTGCACGATGAACTCGAAATGCTGAAGCACCGCCAGGACCCGATGCGAGGTCGAACGCGCGATGCCCAACTCACGCGCGATATCTGCGACCCGCACTGCAGACGCATCCCTAAACATCAGCAGGATGCGAAGAGCATTGCCGACCGACCCGATGGGATAGGCCGGGTCGCGGCGGGACGCGGCCTGACGGGCTGTGGACATAGCGGAAAACTCTACCCGCCCAGAGTCAAACTGACGTACCGCCGCGTAATACTATTCTTCAGAGTGGGACGTTGTTCCTTCCTACGTAACGATTGGTGGCTAAGCTCCGGGCTGAAGGACCTGCATTGGAGCACGACAGAACAGCTCTCTGGAACAAAGAATCAAGGAGGACCCACGTCAAAATCGATGACTCACCTTCCCCGCGGGGTCGTACCGGCAGTCCTCGCCGCAACCATCGCCTTCGGGACATGGTCGCTACTCTTGCCCGTTATGCCTCTGGCCGCGGTCGATGCCGGCGCGAGCACGTCCACGGCCGGGTTTACAGTCGGCAGTTTCATGGCCGCGACTGTCCTCGCGCAACTCGGCACGCCCATGCTGTTATCCCGCTTCGACTTTCGGCCAATCATGATTGCCGGATGCGGGTTTCTGGGTCTGCCATGCCTTGCATTATTAGTGACCGCCGGTTCCGTGACGTCAATGACGATCGTCAGCGCCGCCCGAGGTGTCGGATTCGGCCTCCTGACCGTCTCGTCGTCAGCACTTCTCCCTCATCTCGTCCCTCATACCGATCGAGGACGCTTCCTGGGCGTGCAGGGGGCATGTATCGGCGCCGTTCAGGCGATCAGCCTCCCGCTCGGATTGCACCTGTACCAGGTGGGCGGCGTGGCCTTGGTGGCCGTGGTGGCATGCGCGAGCAACGTCGGCGTATCCCTTGCCCTCTTGAGGGTTCCTTCAGTGATCGCGCGGGAATCCTCCCTAGACGAGGCGGGTTCCCTGCCCCCAGACGAGGCCGGTTCCCTGCCCCCAGCGATCACGATGTCCCGGCTCACGCTCGCATGCGTGTGTATCGCATCAGCGGGGAGCACTTACGGTGCGGTCGTCGCCCTTCTACCTCTTCCCGATTCACCGCAGTCCACGCGCGCTTCGTTCATGCTCGCTGTCGTTCCCATCGCCACTATCCTCGGACGTCTGGTCGGAGGACGCACACCGCCGTCCAGTTCGACCCGTACGCTTTCCATCGCTGCCTTGTGCTGCGCTGCAGGGCTCGGCGCGCTACCTATCGTGGGCATCAGCACGGGGGTGCTTCAACTCATAGCTGCGGCGCTCTCGGCCGCGGTGTTCGGCCTGGGCCTCGGCCTCATTATGAACATTTCCATCGTTGTAGCCTTCGCATCGGTGCCGGATTCTCGGTTGGGAGTAGCCAGCGCAGCCTGGAACTTCAGCTTCGACGCCGGCATCGGTTCGGGTTCGGCCATCGCGGGTATCGCGGTGGACACGACGTCCTTTAGCAACACTTACATCGCTTTCGCTCTGCTGGCCGGATCCACGGCCGCCGCGCCGATACTTTTCAGGCACCGACGGGCACACGACGCCCCCTCCGGCGAGCCCGCTCTGACAAGCGCTCCAACGAGGACCAAACCTTCGACAAATAGACAGGAAGACAACGTTGAAGACAACGAATCCCATTGCTCTCCCGCCCATCCCGGACCAACCACATCCACATCGGATAAACCTCGACCGTTACCCGGTAGCGCACCGCGTTGACGTTCAATACACCGATACGGACAGCGATGGCAGACTGAGCGATACAGCCGTTGCGGCGATGCACCAGGATGCGGCCGTGAAGTTTACGATGCAGGCGCTACCCTCAGCCCTTGAGATCAACGGAGCTAACGAAGAAGACGTCCCGCGGATCTCTCACCTTGTCAGCCACACCCTTTCGTTCATTTATAACCCTGGTTACCTAACGAAGGCCGCCGGGTTGATCGACGTTCGGCCAACCGGATTCATTGTTGGAACGGCACTATTCTTCGGCAATGCCTGTTTGAGCGTGTGCGACACAGTGTTCGAGATCAGCGGGCCCGGATCCACAATGACCCTCCCTGGCTCCGCGATGAAAATACATCGAAGTATGAGATTCAAATCTGCCGAGCATGTACATTTGAGCGCCGAAAGGTGACTTCTTCCAGAAAGTCGCGCGTAGCCGAAGGAAGCGCCGCCTCCCGTTAGGTCCTACGCACCAGGTCCAGTTGGGATTCGTCCCCGGTAGAGGTTCTAGACAAGACGCCCCGCACCAGGGGCGATCGACGTCGCAGGGAGCGGCTGCCGAATTTTCACATGCGACTCCTCCAGTTCTTGGCCAACTCATGACGGCGACCACGGGGGTGCCCCTATTTTCTTCGCCTAGCGACAGTCACGCCGGTGATCGATCGGGTTAGCGCTTCTTGAGCATGGCATAGAGACCATCGCAGCGGTGTCTGGCGAGGCAGATGAGGACGGCGCGCCCAAGCTTCTTTCCTTCGGCTCGTTCTCGGCCGTAGTGGGGCAACTCGCGGTGTCGTGCAGCGCGGCGAACGCCGAGAAGAACAGGGCGCGTTTGAGTTTGCGAATTCCTGATCGGGCGGGGTGTGCCCCACGGATCGAAGTCCCCAAGCGGTAGTCATGGAGCAAAATCCGTGCGCCGGCCGAAGGCCCCGATGCCCGGCAAGGAGGTCAGGATCTGGGAAAGAAGGTAGTCATCGAGCATCCTCCGAGTTTCCGCTGATTGTTTTGCGTTGATGAAGAATGGCTTTCAATGAATCGGCCAATTTCGGTAACACGATCTCGGCAGCTGCCGTTGCGGGAACGATGACGGGTTTTCTCAGCGCATTTGCCGGCACCGGCCATACAAACCTCGCCATGGCGGACGCCCGCGCGATACTCGCGATCACACCGATACCTGCGCAGGGTGCGCGATTGACCAAGACCCGCATCGTTACCACATTGGACGGGTGGGTAGGCAACGACGACTCGAGGACACCGCGACCCGAATTCAGAACGCACTGTGCGCTCCTCAGCTGCGACAACCACCCTTGGTGGAGCAGGCGATGGGTAGCCGGGCGAGCGCCTTGTTGGCGACCTTGAACACCGAATGCATCAACGCCGACAAGCTCAATGAGTCTGCGGCTGAGGCATTTCGGAATCATCTTGACTATCCGGTCATCACCAGCTTTCCCGGTCTGGGTGAGGCTACCGGCGCCAGGGCCTCGGCAGAGATCCGACGACGACCGCGGCCGCTTCATCGACGCTCGCGGAATCAAATCCATTGCAGGGGCCGCATGGCGTCGGGTCGCACCATCTCGATCACTCATCGGCACGTGAAGAACAGTCGGCTCGCGGCGGTGGGGTTCGTCTGGGCTTCGCCGCCATCCCGCGGCCGGGCCCGATCAAGACCATTACAGTCGGCGCAGAACACACGGGGACCGGCATGCTGCGGCGCTGCGCAATGTCTTCAACCGACTCCTGGGGCGGCTCTATCACCGTCTTCAAACCGGCCACACCTACGACGCATCGAGAGACTTCCCCGGCTCCATTCGCGGTGCGGAACCGGCAGCCGCTTGACTCTTTACAGTGACCGGAGCTCTATCAGCGGTTTATCGACGCCACCACACCCTGCGACACCCCCGATCATTGATGACAGGGAAGGAAGAAAGTCCTGCCAGGCCCGGCGACCGCTGCCCTGATTTCAAGGACCTTCTAAAGCATAATGGGCAAACTTCCCCCTGCACTCGCCCACGCAGAATCGCATCGCTCCCGAACCAGAAACTGCAAGGCCTGTGACTCACTGAGAAGCGGGCAAGGACATGACTGACCGAGCCGGGAACACATGGAGGTGACTCGGGCGAGCGTCTGCCCGGCATCTCCAGGCCATGCACAACATCAACGGATCGCATCGCCGATTTGCCAACCGATTGGCATAGAGTGATTCTGCTGCTACCGTGGCTATTCATTCATCTCACACGAGAAAATTGGTTCTCAACGTCCAGGGCGAGCATTGCCACCTCCGCCCTTCCACCGAACGGCGGTTCTTCATGTCAACTTCCACGCTTTACAACATCGAACAACCGTTGCGGCTGGTCGATGACCTCCAGTTCCTCGCCACGATGGTCGACACCGACTCCGCCGGTTGGACACGAGAGGCGCTCACCGAGATCGACGTCGTTGGCCGCCAGTGGATTCGGAAACGGATGGCCGACGCAGGCCTTGAAACCCGTATCGACGGCGCAGGCAACGTCATCGGACTACTCCGAGGCAGTACTCCGGGGGCCGGAACCATCATGACCGGGTCCCACACGGACACGGTCGAGGGAGGCGGTCGGTTCGATGGCAATGTCGGCGTCGCAGCTGCCCTTGAGGTGGTCCGCAGCCTCCGAGCGACCGGCATCACGTTGGCGCACGATTTGCTCGTCGTGGACTTTTTCAGCGAGGAACCCAATCGATTCGGACTCAGTTGTGTCGGCTCGCGTGCACTGACAGGAAACCTCACCGCCGCTCACCTCGATAGCACTGATCCCCAGGGTCGCCGCTTCGGAGATGTACTGCACCTCGCTGGAGTAGATCCCCACGAGATTCTAGGGGCTCGCATCGACACTGGAACCATCAAGGCATTTGTCGAACTGCATATCGAGCAAGGCCCGTTCCTTGAGGAGCAAGGCAGCGACATCGGTCTGGTGACCTCCATCTCGGGAATCAAACGATTCCACGCGGCCTTCCGTGGCCGTCGGGATCATGCTGGAACGACACCGATGAATCGACGACGCGATGCCGGTTGCGCTGCGGCCGGATCGGTTCTCGCCATCGAACAAATCGCTTCGGCTCACGCCGACGGTCGTGGCACCACCGGACTGGTCACCTTCAGCCCTGAGGCTGTCAACGTCGTGACCGAACAGGCGCATCTATGGGGGGAGTTTCGCAGTCCCGATCTGACCTGGCTGACTGATGCAGCAGCCCAGTTCGCTGATGCCGCCGCGCACCAGGGAGCTACGCGGTCGGTGGATGTCGAACTCGACTGGTTGCCCAGTGAACGACCGGCCGTGATGGAGCCGACCCTGATCGATGCCTGCTCGACAGTCACCGACAGATTGGGCCTCCGTCAGTCGCGTCTCTACAGTGGCGCCGAACATGACGCCGCGATCATCGCCAAGTCGATTCCCACCGCGATGATCTTCGTCCCGTCGGTCGACGGTCGCAGCCACTGCCCCGACGAGTTAACCAACGACAAAGACATCGTCGCTGGAGCGAACGTCCTCCTCAACAGCATCATTACCATCGACCACAGCATCGCGTGACAGCCCCTGCGCCCTTATTGGTATTCGATCCACGTTGACACCCGATACCCCTCATGACACGCTGAACGCCATGTGTCACATTGCCGTTGTGGCGTCCTTCGCGCCAATCAAGTCCCCCAAGCAGGACTCGTAAGCGTGACGGATGTAAGCATCGAAGAGCCCACCGGCAGTTCGGATGGTGACCCGATGTACATGTTCGGTTCGGTCGGCAATGTTCTCCGCATCCTCACACTTATGCGTACCGAGGAATCCGTCCGAGTGGCATCGGTGGCTCGAGAGCTGGGGATAGCGGGGAGCACCGCCCATCGTCTGCTTGCGATGCTCCAGCACCACCGTTTCGTTGTGCAGGATCGGCAAAGTAAGGCCTACTCCCCTGGTCCCGCTCTCGTGGACATCGGGCTTTCCGTCGCTTCGGGCCCCGATCTACGCGGCGTCGCACACCCCTATCTGGAAGCGGTACGCGACGCGACCGGGGAAACTTGCGGTCTCTCGGTGCTCGAGGGAACCGACAGTGTTCTTCTCGACGTGTTCGACGGAACACAGAAACTCAGGGTCGTCGAGCACGTCGGTCGGAGGGAAGCAGCGCACCTGACGTCCGCGGGCAAGGCATTGCTGGCCGAACTGACCGTCGCAGACATTCGACGCCTATACCCCGAGAACGATCTGCATTCTCCGACCGGGTGCTCGCTCACCACGCGGAGCGAACTTGAAGGCTTGCTCGACGACATTCGCGTACGTGGCTTTGCCGTTAACGCGGGAGAGAGTGGGGAGGGGACCGCGGGCGTCGGAGCGGCTATTCGCCATCGGAACGGAAAGATCGTGGGGGCAGTGTCAATCGTTTTCCCACATTCGCGTCTCAACCGCGACACCGAGTCCGCGATGGGTGAGGCCGTCCGGACTGCGGCAGGCTCGATTGGAAACGCGCTACCCTAACTAACCTTCGCTCTCTCCGAGCGAGCCGGCGACGAGTCAGACAGAGCGCCAGGACGGGTCCGAGGAGGCACGAACGATAAGTGCGGGAGTCAGGTATTCCGACTTCGACGGCCGCCCTTCGATCATGTTGATCACCTGAGAAGCAGCAGCTCGCCCCATTGCTGCGACATCCGTCCTTACACTCGACAGAGGTGTCTCAAGGTATCCCGCCTGTGGAATGTCGTTGTATCCCACCAGAGCGATATCGCGGCCGACACGCAGCCCGTGGTCTCCGAGCGCTCGCCCGGCACCGATTGCCGTGTGATCGTTAGTGCAGAACAACGCCGTTGGCCGAGGCTCGGAATCCGTCAGCAGCGCGCGTGTGGCGTTGTAGCCGTCCGCCACATCGAATCCGCCTGGCACGCTTGGCGTTCGGCATGTAGCTCCAACGGAACCGGAAATTGCGCTCATGAAACCCGCAAGTCTGTCGACGGCGGTCCGCGCATGAGGGGGGCCGGGGATCGCGGCCACCACACAGTGTCCGGCATCGACGAAGTGCTGTGCCACCAGAGCACCGCCCAGTCGGTCATTCGCGGCGATCGACACCTCGGTATCGCATGCGCGCATGGCGAAGACGAACGGCACCCCGTGCGATGCCAGTTGGCCCGGTATCTCCTCACCCATCCTGGCGTCACAGAGGATCAGCCCGTCCACACGTCGGCCGAGTAGACGCTGCACAGCGTCTGTTCGGGTCTGCGTGTCGTCGTGGGTTGCGACTACCATCGAGAGATATCCGCTGTCGCGTGCAGCCTCATCGATAGCACTGACCAGCATGCCCATCACAATGTCGGTCAAACTGTGCACGACAACACCGATCAGTCGGGAGCGTCCACTACGCAGGCTGGCTGCAGCCGGATCGGCAACGAAACCCGTTTCGTGGGCAAGTTTGCGCACCCGTTCGATCGTAGCGGCCGCGACCCGCTTGTTGTCGCCCCGCAGAGCACGGGAAACGGTGGAGACATCCAGACCGGCGAGCTGTGCCAGCTGTTTCATACTGATATCGGGCAACTCTGATTCCTTCCTGCCTCTACCAGTTTCCAATGTCGCACAGACGACAGTGACATCTCGCGTACTTCGTGACCGTATCAATTCGCCGCCGGATCGAATGCTTTGCCGTCCGTGAGAGCTGGGGGAACTCGGTCCTCGAGAACCATCGAATGTAAACAACTAGTTTCCCCCTTGCGCTACCGGGCGAGGGCTTCTATGGTCAATACCAATCGATTGGCAACTGTAGTGCTCGTCACATTAGACTCATCAATCAGCACCACGGGACTAACGCAACGGCCGAAAAGGGCCTACGAAATCTGACGCAATCGACGACCCCGCATCGCGAGTACCGCCTCGCGCGCTCACCGACCGCGGCATGCACCCTCAGGAGTACTCATGTCTTTCGTTACCGGCGCCAGCAATGACGCCGACACCCACGTGCCTGTGAAAAACAGCGCCGATATCGTGAACGACCACCCGCTCGGATGGTTCCACGGCCGACTGGCTGCTTGTTCCGGTGGCTGCGCCTTTCTCGACGGGTATATTCTCGCCATTTTTGGTGTCGCCATGACCCAGATCGGACCGGAATTTGGTCTGTCAGCAGCGGCCAAGGGGGGGCTGGCGGCAACCCTGCTCATCGGCGTCTTCCTCGGTGGAACATTCGGCGGCTACCTCACTGACCGGTTTGGACGGCAGCGAATCTATAAGTGGGACATCGCGATCATCGCCGTACTCTCCCTCGCCTCGTTCTGGGTGGACAGTATCCTCGCGCTGGTCATCGCACGATTCCTGGTGGGCATCGCGGTCGGCGTCGATCTCCCGATCGCACCGGCACTGCTGACCGAACTCAGTCCGAGCCGGCTACGGGGCCCCTTCCTCGGAATCTTCATCACGATGTTCTTCGTCGGTGGCGCCGGTGCATACCTGGCTGGCGAGGTGCTGATGTCAGTCATTGGTGATGGTGCATGGCGATGGATGCTGGCCAGCGCCGTAGTGCCGGCGATCCTCATCGTGCTCATGCGCATCGGGATCCCCGAGTCACCGCTGTGGTTGGCAGCACAGGGCAGAGTTGAGGAAGCGAACGCAGTGATGCGCCAAGTCTTCGGGCCCGGCGCAGTGGTTGACGTTGAGGAGTCCCCCACCACCAAGCCGACGCGATACGGACTCACCGCCATCGTTCGCGCCGGATACGGCGGCCGACTCGCCTACGTGATCGGCATGTGGATGTGCCTCATCATCCCGGTCTACGCAGTGTTCTCCTTCGGGCCACAGCTGATCAGCGCAATGCACCTCGAAGGTCGGGCCAGCACCGTCGGCGCAGCAGTCATCGAGATCATGTTCGCGGTGGGATGTATCGGGGCGCTACTCACGGTAAACAAGATGGGTCGCAGGACAATGACGGTTTGGAGCTACGGCCTCGCGTCCATCCCCATGTTGGGCCTGGCGGTAGTTTCCAACGCACCCGCACTGTGGTCGGCAGCGATGTTCGTAGCGTATGCGGTCGCTACGGGCGGCATGGAAGTCATGTCCTACGTCTACCCCAATGAACTGTTCCCCACCGAAATGCGTGGCTCAGCCATGGGCATTGTCCATGCCGTTACCCGTACCGGCGCAGCGACAGGCACCTTTCTCGTTCCCATCTCGCTGGAGACGCTCGGCCTCCAGACCACCATGTTCATCGGATTCCTCATCACAGTCTTCGGTCTGGTGATATCAATCCTGTGGGCTCCCGAGACTCGCGGCATGTCACTCTCGGAGTCGTCGAACATCAGCACCTGAGCACGCCTCGAACCGACAGGGTCGTCGAGAACGACGCAGCACCATCAGCGTGCGTCCGATTCTCGACGACCCTGCTCTCGTCCGTGTCCCGACACCTGAACGCGGCATCGGTGCAGCGGGGACATCGAGGCAGCGCCGGTGCGGCTCGCACGCGCAACCCGTCGGCGCGATCACAGCAGGCCGGATATCCTGGGAGGATATTGCCAAGCGAGGTGCGAAGCATGGTTCGACAACAACCACAGCCTCCCGCGCGGACGAGCGAAACTCGATAGCCGACATGTCCACCGAGGGCTCCGACAAGACGCAGCGCGATCCCGCAGGGGTATACCCGACCAATCTAGGCAGGCCCCATGCGGCCGACCGCTGGGAAACGATCGCGGCCGACCTGGAGACTGCGGGATTCGTCGACGTTCACGAGGTCGGCCACGGGGGGTTCGGTGTCGTCTACCGCTGTACTCAACAGTCGTTGGACCGCACGGTCGCCGTGAAGGTCCTCAGCGCAGAACTCGACACCGAGAACACCGCTCGCTTCGTCCGCGAACAACACGCGATGGGCCAACTGACAGGCCATCCACATATCGTGAACGTGCTCTATACCGGCACCACCGTGCACGGGAATCCCTACCTCGTGATGCCTTTCTGCTCGCAGGACTCGTTGGAGTCCCGACTCCGGCGGGAGGGGCCGTTGTCGATCGGCGATGCACTGCGACTCGGAGTCAAAATCGCCGGCGCCCTCGAAACCGCGCATCGGCGCGGCATCATGCACCGCGACATCAAACCGGCGAACATCCTTTTTACCGACTACGGTGAGCCCGCGCTGACCGACTTCGGCATCTCCCGTATGCCTGGTGCGTTCGAAACCACTGCCGGGATCATCGCCGGCACTCCGGCGTACGCCGCCCCCGAAATCCTCGCAGGAGCGACTGCGGCCGTGGCCGCCGACATCTACAGTCTCGGCGCCACCCTCTTCAGTGCGGTCACCGGCCACGCGGCCTTCGAACGTCGCGGCGGGGAGCAACTGATAGCCCAGTTCCTTCGTATCACCGGAAACGCTGTTCCGGACCTGCGTGATACCGGAATCCCGGACGATCTGTGTACCGTCATCGAACAAGCAATGGCAGCCGATCCACGCGCGCGACCCGCCAGCGCTGCGGAGGTCGGCGACAGATTGCGGCGAGTGCAGGCCGCCCACCGATTACCGGTGGACCACATGTTCATCCACCCATCCCGCGGGGTCCGCCCCCCACACTCGCCTGCAGGGCAACCCGAACCATCGCCAGAGGCCGCGGATCGTGCCGTTGCCACGGTCCCGCCCTCCGCCCCAGTGAAGGCTCTGCCACATGACCTGACCAGCTTCGTCGGCCGGCGCACCGAACTGGCCCAGGCACGCAAGCTGATCACGCGAACTCGGCTAGTCACGTTGACCGGTATCGGCGGCGTCGGAAAGACCAGACTGGCACTTCGGATCGCTCACGACATGCAGCGAACCTTCTCCGGTGCCGTATGGCTCGTCCAGTTGGCCGACCTTCGGCACGGTCCCCTACTTGCCGATGTTGTCGCGGCGAGCCTAGGACTACGCGACGACCGCGCTCGGAGTCCACAAGCACTCCTCGCGGACTTCCTCGCGCCACGCACGGCACTTCTCGTACTGGACAACTGCGAACAGATCGTCCAACCCGTTGCCGAACTGGTGGAGGAACTCCTAAAGGCCTGCCCCGAGCTGCACATCCTCGCCACCTCCCGGGAAGTCCTCGGTATCGGCGTCGAGACCGTGCTCGCCGTACCACCACTATCGGCACCTCCTCCCGCCGCAGACCTTCCGCGAGGCGGACTTCCCCAATACGATGCGGTGACGTTGTTCTCCGAGCGGGCAGCCGCGGCCGTACCGAACTTTGTGGTCACCGACGCAAATCAGGAATCCGTCGCGCGAATATGTCACCAACTCGACGGTCTACCGCTCGCAATCGAACTCGCCGCGGCCCGGTTACGAGCGATGTCCATCGATCAAATCCTGACGCGACTCGCTGACCGCTTCGCCCTGCTCACCGTCGGCACTCGAACGGCCCCGACACGACAACAAACGCTGCGCTGCTGCGTCGACTGGAGCTATGCGCTGTGCACCCTTGAAGAGCAGAAGGTGTGGGCGCAACTGTCCGTCTTCGCCGGAAGCTTCGGACTCGATGCCGCTGAGAGCGTGAACGGCGCCGGGACCAGCGAAATATCAGCAGAGGTGATAGCCGGACTTGTCGACAAGTCCATCCTTCTCCGAGAAGTGCACGGCACCGAAGTCCGCTTCCGAATGCTGGAGACCTTACGAGACTACGGTCGTGCAAAACTTCGCGACGCAGGCGAACACGGCCCGGTGCGCCGACGGTATCGCGACTGGTACCGCGAGCTGGCGCTCACCGCCCGGGAGCAATGGATCAGTCCCCACCAACTGGACTGGATCGCTCGGCTCTCACTCGAGCAACCCAATCTGCGGGAAGCCATGGAATCATGCCTTTCCGCACCTGACGAAACCAACCCGGCTGCCGCATTGCAGCTGGCCACCGCCCTCTACCCCTTCTGGCTCGCCAGGGGGTACTACTCGGAGGGACGTCGATGGCTCGAACGTGCGCTGGCCGGGGCGCCGGAGCAGGCGGCGATCACTGCAGCCCAGGCGATCTACGCCAGCAGCGCGCTGGCAGACCTACAAGGCGATCTGCCGGCAGCCGGAGCCTGGCTGGTGAGAGGTCGAGAACTGGTAGCCCGCGCCCACGATGCCGAATCGTCCGGCTACATCGCCCAGGCGGACGGAGTCCTAGCCTTCTTTACCGGCGACCTCGATCGCGCCTGCACAATGCTGGAACAGGCGTTGGGGCTCTTCCGCCGGTCCGGTGATCTGACAGCCCAGGTGGACACTCAGATCAAGCTCGGTCTGATACTCGAGTTTCGCGGCTTTGGTACCCAGGCAGTCGATTGCTACAACGAACTACTCGACATCACCGACTCCCATGGCGAGTCGGTCTACCGCTCGTTCGCGTTGTGGTCGTTGGGTATTGCAGTATGGCGACAAGGAAACTCCGAACACGCGACCGCGCTGCTCAAAGACAGTCTTCGCCTCGCCCGTCAGATCGACGATCCGATCGGCGCGGCAACATGCCTCGAGGCCCTTTCGTGGGTGGCGGCGGAGCGGGACGACACCGAACGGGTAGGCAAGCTCATGGGAGCCGCGGAAATACTCGGCCGGTCCACGGGGGTATCGTCGGTGCTCCTGCCGGACCTGCAGGTCCACCACGACGAGAGCGCGCGCCGGATACGTGAACGGGACGCCGGCAGATTCGAAATCGCGCTGGAGACGGGCCGGCGGATGAACGTCGACGCGGCAACCGCCTACGGCCTGGGCGAATCCGAGCAGGCGAGGCCGAAGGCAGGCGCTCCCGCCGCTCTTACCCGTCGTGAGCAGCAAGTTGCCGACTTGATTGCCCGAGGTCTAACCAACCGGTCCATCGCGCGCGAACTCGTGGTCTCGCCCCGCACCGTTCACGGGCACGTCGAGCACATCCTGTCCAAGCTCGGATTCACCTCCCGTGTGCAGGTAGCCGCGTGGGTCGCTGAGCACCGTCACGCAAGCTCATCTCACTCGTCCCAGGATGGTTCGTCGTCCAGCTGACAACGCCCCGGAACTCAGACAAAGGCAACCTTCGGCTATTCCCTTCGGCTGGACCGAGGTACTCATGACGGTGGCATCGGACTCCCCGGGTCACGAGGGCGAACTGGCGACTTTCGTATGGGAAACTGGGGCGGCCGAGGAAAGGCACCGGCGAAGTTCTTGACGAGGTCGGCACCGATATGGCCGTCATCGACCATCTGCCACAGCCGGTTCATGAATCGGGCGGGTTTCATCCCGAACCGCTCGAAGATTTCTTCGGCCGGTGCTCGCCCGAACGGCGTCCATTTCAGCGCGAACTCATACATATCGGCCGCCTCGGGACTATTCCATACATGGTCTCGTCGCCTCCCCTTGTCTCGGTAGCGGGGCCCGACAGGTCGTGATCGGCGCACGCTCGACGAGTCGCCCGAGGGAACCGATCGCGGACTGGACAGCGACCGAGCATCCGTGTCTTGAGCAACTTCCCGCATGTCTGTTTTCCCTTCACCTCGACGAGAGACGCGTTCCCTTCACCTACAACGCGGGACGCGTGAACGGGTGTTACCACCTCGCGGTCGTCGATGCCGATCTGCAGTGACAGGTCGACGACGGAGCATCGATGTCTCCGAGCGCCACGGGCACGAAGACGTGACGGCAGAGCAGTGCAGGCTGCCGCTCGACGCTGCGGCGCGATCCGAAACCACAAGGCCACACACTGGGGACGGGCAGTTTCGTGGTGTGCGATCTGGATCGCGCCGAACAGCCGCATCCTAGGGGTACAGACCGCGCATGAGGTGTGCCTTGGTCACTGTCTCGACCGCCAACACCGTTGCAGCGGCGCGAAGCGGAAGATCGTGCGTGACGGCATGGGACAACACGCGGTCCCACGCACGTTCCATCCGTTCGTTAAGTCGTTCCTCGACATCGGCCTGACTCCACCAATACGCCTGATTCGCTTGCACCCACTCGAAGTACGAAACGATCACCCCTCCGGCGTTGGCCAGGATATCGGGCACCACCAACTGGTCGTTCTCGCGGAACATCCTGTCGGCTTCTGGAGTGGTGGGACCGTTGGCGCCCTCGACGATGAGTGGGGCCGTCACACGGCGCGCATTGTCTGCATGGAGTACACCCTCGACGGCCGCTGGAACAAGAAGCCCCACATCGAGATACAGGAGCTCGTCTCGATCTTCCAGCGGAGTCGAACGGTCGAATCCGACAACCGTGCCATGAGCTGTCACATGGTCTTCGAGTTCAGGTATCGACAGTCCTGCCTCGTCGACAATGGCCCCGTATTCGTCGCTCACCGCGACTATCTTGACGCCAGCCTGCCAGAGGATCCGCGCGACACCTCGGCCCACCTTCCCGAAGCCCTGCACTGCGGCCGTCGTTGATGCTGGCCGACGACCGAGATGCTGAAGCGCAGCAAGGGCAATGTGTGCGACACCCTGCGACGTTGCGCCCGCGCGGCCCTGCGAACCGCCGAGCTCGGTCGGCTTCCCTGTCGTGACCCCGAGAACCGTGTAGCCCTTGCTGACCGAGTACGTGTCCATTATCCAGGCCATGATCTGGTCGTCCGTGCCGATGTCAGGTGCTGGAATATCCTGTGTAGGACCGATTATCGGCATGATCTCGCTGGTGTAGCGGCGGGTGACGCGCTGAATTTCGTCGCGCGAGTACGCCTTGGGGTCGAAGCGCACGCCGCCTTTCGCACCCCCGTACGGTACGTCGACGAGTGCACACTTCCACGTCATCCACATTGCCAGCGCACGTACTTCGTCCAAGGTGACGTCGGCGCTGTAGCGGATGCCACCCTTACCTGGGCCGCGGGAGACGTTGTGCTGGACTCGGTGACCGATCAGCACTTCGACGGATCCGTCGTCCTTTCGTAGTGGAACACTCACCGTCATCTCCCTCCGTGGGGTGGATAACATCGTGTAGACACCACTGTCGTAACCCAAGATTGCGACGGCGTCCGCGAGTTGCGACCGTGCATCGGCAAGTGGGTGCGCGCCGGGGAGAATACCAACGTCGTGTAGGGCTGAATCTGGCATGGGACTTCCTCCGGGTTAATTGAGAGTGCTTGACAGGACGGCCGTGGGCGCTTGGTCCTACCTCGATCTGTCGATCGGGCCAGACAGACCTTTGACCACTGAACTGAGGGTGTCGTCGTACTGCGGGTGCGACCACCGCCCAAGTACCTTTCACGATTGGGCGGCAAGGGCCCTGTTGGTGGGCTCACCAGAACACGGCCTTCACGAGGTTCAGAATGGTCAGATCCATCGAGGCGAGGGCAGGGCCGTGCGTGTCGCGGTCCACTGCGAAAGGACACTTCTGACGAAATACGCAGCCACTGCTACCTTGCCCTGGCAGAATTGAACGCCTTTGCCGGAAACTCCCCGCCGAGCACTTCCAGTGCGACGACGGGCTGGATCGCCAGCCGTTATCCAATCAGTAGATCGCCGACGGCCTCGAACGATTTGGCGATCATGCCTGCCACCCACTGGGCGACTTGGGCAAGCATCTCGGATGCAGTGTCTCGGTCGAGATCCCCGTGGGACCGGTTGCACAATTACTGGAAGTGCGATGGCGAGTGTATGGCTTGGTTGCCGCCGTCCGCTGCGAACGCAAATGGGTACCCGCTGCGACTCGCACCGTTGGTCCTGCGACCCGGTGTCTCTCCCGAGCGGCACTCGGCGGCCCTTCGACTGCGCGCACCTATCGCGGGCCGCCGCTCGGTGAGCCGTGCGGGAGCCCGTGCTCGGTTGTTTCGGGGCTTATGGTGCCGACACCAGGTCCGTGTACGTCTTTTTCAGTTCCTTCTTCAGTACCTTGCCGTAGGCACTGGTGGGAAGCTGTTCGACGAACCACACGTGGTGCGGCTTCTTGTACGAAGCCATATTTGCTCGGGCAAAGTCGACGACCTGCTCTGCGGTCAGCTCGGAGTCCACTTCGGGAACGATAACCGCGCCGACCACGTCCCCCCATTTCTCGTGAGGGATGCCGATGACAGCGACCTGTGAAATGTGCGGGTGCCTTAGCAGGACGTCCTCGACCTCGCGGGCGTAGATGTTCGACCCGCCGCTGATGAACATGTCCTTGATGCGGTCGGTGATGAAGAGGTAACCATCCTCGTCGACGTATCCGGCATCGCCGGTGAAGAGCCAGCCGTCACGTATGGTGTCGGCGGTCGCGTCCGGGCGTCGCCAGTACCCGGGCATCACCAGCTCACCGCGGACAGTGATCTCACCTACCTCGCCCACCGGCAATTCGGTACCGTCGGGGCTGACGATACGGATTCTGGTATTGAATGTTTCCCTCCCCGCCGAGCCTAGGCGCCGACGCTGGCGTTCGTCGCCGTCAAGTCGGTGATCTGCCTTCGGCAGACAGGTGATCGTCGCCGCCGCCTCGGCCTGACCGTAGAACTGGATGAAGACCGACCCGAAGGCCTCGAGTGCCTTCTCCAGATCCGAGACTGGCATCGGGGCAGCACCGTAGACCACCGACTTGAGGCTCGTCAGATCATGCTTGCCCAGGTCGGGACTGTCGAGCAGGAGTCGAATCATGGTAGGAGCGAGCATGGTCGCCGTTACCCCCAGGGATTCGATGGTCTCGAACACAGCGGACGGATCGAAGCTCAGAGACGCCGGGAATGCGTTGGCGGCGCCGACGGCCAGGTGTGGCAGACCGACGCTGCACGAACCGTGGGAGATCGGCGCCAGGTGCAACATCACGTCGCTGGAGGTCAGATCTTCCCCCAGCTCGAGCATGAAGTGCTGGGTCATCGCGAGGAGATTGCGGTGTGTCTCGATCGCCCCCTTCGGGCGGCCAGTGGTGCCCGAAGTGTAGAACAGCCAGGCCGCGTCATCGGGATCGATGTCAACCTGAGGTCGTGTCGTGGGTGCACCAGCGAGCCACGTCTCGTAGTCGTCGTACGTCTCAGTGGCCCCTCCGAGACTGACCCAGTGCTGCACCGAGGGGAGTTCGCCACGCAGTTCCTCGATCTTGTCGACGAGTGAAGCATCGACGACCACGATGCTGGCCTCCGAGTCGCTGATGGCGTGCCGGTAGTCGTCGCTGTGACCGCGTGGGTTCATGGTGACAGCCACACAGCCGGCTGCGAGAGTTCCGAGGTAGGCTTCGAGGCCCTCATGTCGGTTGGTGGACAGAATGGCAACGCGGGAACGCTGTTCGGCGCGGGAGAGGACCGCGTTGGCGAACGCGCTGATTCGAGCGATCCCGGTGGAGTAGCTGATGGTGCGGCGGTCGGCGGTGATCCACAGCGGATTGTCGGGCCACCGCTGCGCGCTGCGATAAACGATATGAGCAAGATCCATGAGAATGTCGTTTCTATTCGATGTCGAGGTGTGGCCGAAGCGTTACCACGGCCTAGCCGGGGAGGTGACCGCCCTCGACCAGCTGCTTAGTGACGTCGGAGAACGTCACGTCGAGTCGCTCGATGATCTCGTCGATCTCGACATCACCGATGATCAGAGCCGGCGTGAGCATCAGGAATTCACCGAATGCGCCACCGTTGAGCCGGCGTCCACCGATGAGGAGTCCGTGGTCCATGGCGGTCCGGCGAAGGTTAGCGGAAACATTCGCTGCCCCGCTGAAGGTTTGTTTGGTCTCGCGGTCGACTACGAGCTCGAGGCCGATCATCAGTCCCCGCCCGCGCACGTCACCGATGATGGGCCACCGCTCGGCCAGCGAGTTGAGCCGGCTCATCAGCTTCTCACCCATGACGGCCCCGTTGTCGATGAGGTTGTGGTCCTTCATCTCGTCGAGGACCGCACAGCCAGCAGCGCAGGCGATGGGGTTGGCGTTATAGGTGTGGGAGAGGTCGAAGCCCCCGCAGTCGCTGAGGCGGGCGGTCAGTTCTTCCGACAAGGCGACTGCGGCGAGCGGGACGTAGCCTGCCCCGAGCCCCTTGGCGATGACCGCGGCATCCGGCAGAGCGTCTGGATGGTATTGCGCAGCAAGGAATTTACCCGTCCGTGTGGCGGACATGACCTCGTCGAACACCATGAACACGTCGTACCGGTCGCAGATCTCGCGGACGGCCTTCAGATACGACTCCGGTGCCACGTTAGCGCCGGTGGCGGTACCTCCGACGGGTTCCATGATGAAGGCAAGGACATTCTCCGGCCCCTGTTCGACAATGGCTCGCTCAAGGTGTTCGGCGGCGGCGGACCCAGCTTCTTCGACCGACATCCCGTCCGGCCGCCGGTAGGTCAATGGCGCTGGGATCTTGACCGAGGGCACCATTAGGTCTCCGTACGGAGCGACGTAGTCGCTGTCACCGCTCCATCCCATCGTCGCGAGGGTTCCGCCGTGGTAGGACGGCATCAACGAAATCACCTTGCGCTTAGCGGGTTTGCCGGCCTTGTAGGCGGCTGTCCGCAGAAGTTTGATCGCCATTTCGTTGGCTTCGGAACCATCGTTGGAAAGATGTACCCGCTCGAAACCTGGCCCCGCCATCTCGGCGATCCGTCGGGTCAGTTCGATGTTGGGTTCGTGTCGGCTAAAGCGCACGTAGGAGAACGTCATTCGGCGGCCTTGGTCGACCATTGCCTGCAGAACCCGCTCGTTGGCGGGGCCGATGTTGGCGACGGACGCTCCGGCGTTGGTGTCGATGTACTTCTTACCGTCGTCGGCATAGAACCACATGCCTTCCGACCGAGTGATGAAGGGTCGTGGGATGACAGACTTCGAGAAGAACAACTCTTGATGGTTCCCAAGCGTGGTGGGAGTGGTCATCCTTCGTCCTTTCCTTAACCTGCGCGATGCGCCGGGTATGTGATGCATTTCGGGAACGAGACCGTCAGTTGTGCGGTCCACCGGGGAAATGCGGGATATTTTCGGATTATGCCAAACGATTGTCAGACGACTATATGGGCGCTTGCTGCGTCCTCACAAGGGGTGCAGCTCGAATACAAGGAAGAGTTCCGGCACTTCCCGTGGCATCGACGGTGACGGCCACCTGACTAAGTGATTCTTTTATATTGACACATGATCCACTGTGCAGAATACTCGAACCGTCGCTCACCCACACTCCGAAGGCCTCGACATGCCGTTGGAAATACGCGGCGAACGACTCCGGCCCGCTCCGGCCACCGACTGCACCCCACACGTTCTGGAGGAAGCACATGTCAGCACAGATCGACGGCAGCACACGATCGATCACCGAACAGGCGCTGGGCAGATTCAGCGGGCTGTCCACGTTTCTGCACGCGCCATTCCGCCCCGACGCGGAGGGCGTGGACATCGCTCTCGCGGGCGTTCCCTACGATTTCCAGAGCGGCCGCGGCTCGGCGAAACTGGGTCCCCGCCAGATCCGGGAAATGTCCCGACTGGTTCGTCAGATGACGTTCGACGGGGTCGCACCCTTCGACCTGTGCAGCATCGCTGACGTCGGTGACGCGGTTCTGAACCCCCTCGATCCCCGCAAGAGCATCGAGATGGCAACGGAGTTCGCCGCACGTATCGCCGATCAGGGCGCGACAATGGTGTCCGCCGGCGGCGATCACGGTGCCACCTACCCGATCCTGAAGGGATTGGTCCGTAACGGCCCGATCGGTCTGGTGCACTTCGACGCACACCCGGACACCTACGACGATCCCTTCGGCGGCTTCATCACGCATGGAAACGCCATTCGTGCGGCCATCGAGGACGGCATCGTCGACCCGGCGCGCACGATCAGTCTCGGCATCCACGGGACCCGATTCTTCGACACCGACCGCGATTACCACCGTGACCACGGCATGTCCCTGGTCACCATCGAAGATTTCACCGATCTCGGAGTCGAGGGGACCCTGGCCGAGGTCCGGAGGGTCGTCGGTGACGGTCCCACCTACATCTCGTTCGACGTCGATGTCCTCGACACGCCGTATGCGATCGGCACCGGATCGCCGGAGCCCGGCGGCTTCACGATGCGCGAGACACTGGACCTGCTGCGCGGGATGCACGGACTCGACATCATCGGCGGTGACGTCATGGAAGTTGCGCCGCCGTTTGACCCCAGCGGGCACACTGCGTTGAACGCTGCCAACATCATGCTCGAGATGGTCGCTGCCACCGCACTGTCGATCACGAGGAAGCGCGAGTCCGCAATCTCGGAGACCCTCGAGGTTGCGGGAACGGGCAGCTGACATGCAGTACGAGGATTACCGGTATCTGACCTTCGAGAGGCGCGCCAACGGCGTCGTGCTGATCACCATCGACCGTCCGGAGCGGAAGAACGCGGCCAACGAGCGACTCCACGACGAGTTCGCCGAGGTGTGGCGCACCATCGGACGGGATCCCGAGGCACGTGTCGCGGTGGTCACCGGTCGGGGGTCGGCGTTTTCCGCCGGGGGCGATCTCAAGGAACACGGCACCCCCGAGGAGAGCCTTCGGTCCGACCGCGTCCTCCGCTCCGGCCAGGTTGCTCTGGACATAGTCAACAACATGCTCAACCTCGACAAGCCGATCGTCTCGGCAATCAACGGTGTTGCGGTGGGTGCCGGTCTGGCAATCGCGCTGACCGCGGATATCAGCATCATCGACGAAGATGTCCGAATCACCGACGGTCATTCCCGCATCGGAGTGTCGTCGGGCGATCACGCCGTGATGTTGTGGCCGTGGATGTGTGGCATGGCCAAGTCCAAGTACTACCTGCTGACTGCGGATTTCCTCTCCGGCGCCGAGGCTGAGCGCATCGGCCTAGTCAGTAAGGCTGTTCCGTCGGATCGCGTGCTGGACGAGGCCTTCAAGGTGGCCGATCGGCTCGGTCTCGGGCCCCAGCGTGCCTTGCGGTCGACCAAGCGCTCGCTGAATCACGTCTTGCGCAGCGCGGCACCGGCGTTCGAGCTCTCCGTTGCGCTCGAAACCATCGACTTCTACCAGGAGGACGCGCTCGAGGGGCTGCGTGCGTTCCACGAGAAGCGGGCACCGCAGTTCCCGTCCGCAGGCGAGACCCCCGTTGGTGAAGCAACCAACTGACAATGCCGGCGAACCCTTCGCCTCTCGTCACCTCGAAGGGTTCGCCGGCACCTTATTTTCGCGGTCCTGGCCGTCGCAGTGGCCGCATACACCCTGCTTCAGAGGTGTATCGCACTGATTGGCGGCAGTCTCGGCGACATCTTCGCCAAGCCAAGCGCACCGTGCTGGTGGCGACGATCGGCGAAACGGCAACGGGGTGCTCGGCGGCGCTGGCACGGTCGATTGATGTCATGATCACCACGCGGGTGATCCAAGGACCGTCGCTGGCGTGTCTCGCTCGCGTTCAGCGTGATGTGCCATCAAGTTTTCCCTGGCCGGTGTCGCCGGTGCCGTGTAGACGATGTGGGCGTTGCTGGGGAGTCGGCGGTGGGCTCAGATACGTTAGCGCCGGACCGCCGGTCCGGCGGTGACGACCAACATGTTGACGTCCCACTTTCGCGGCATTATCGCTCCCGATCGGGAGCGATAATGCCGTCGCCTTCGGGGCCTCGCCTCCGCTGTACTTGCGGTATCCGCGGTCGCCGTGCGGGTAGTGCGGGCGACCGCGTCGCCTCGGTTGTCACAGCCCTGGGCGGCGCCGGCGACAAGCACTTCGGGTCACCGACCAAAACAAGGCCGTGAACTCACAGAGCTTCGATTCCTCCACTGACGAAGTCTGAACTCACGACTCGAGTCGAGCACAGTAGTCAGATCGGATGAGATGTCCGTACGGCGTCGTGAGCGAATCACTCCACCCGCGTTGTGGATAGTTGGGTGACCTCACGCCATCGGCTGGTGCCGAGCTGTTCGTTCGCCCCGTAGTCTTCCCGTTAATGGAGATGGCGCCAGAAATGGCCATGTCACCGACCTCGCCACACAGGGGGCCGTTTCTCGGCGAAAGCCCTCGGTCCTTCTTTCGCGTCCGCGCTGGAGAAGACAGCTTTTTTCGCTGTCGAATTCAAGTGCCACGCCTTTTCTTCCCAATCAGGAAGAGTAGCGGCGCGGTGGAGCATCGACTTGGACTCTTGCACTGATATCGGCGCATTGTCGGCGATGCTGCGGGCCAATTCGAGCGCAACCTCAACGGATTGTCCGCGGGGCGAAACCCGATTGACCAACCCCCATTCTTTGCCTTTCGCTGCTGTGATGGGCTCACCCGTGAGCGCAACCTCGAGCGCGAGTTTCTTCGGTATTTGCTGTTGCAGTCGGATCACTCCTCCCGCTGCGGCGATGAGACCTCGCTTGACCTCAGGGAGGCCAAGTTTCGCGTCTTCGTCCACGACGGCGAGATCGCTGGCAAGAACGAGCTCGGTGCCCCCGCCAAGGGCAAACCCGTTGACCGCTGCGATGGTGGGTTTGTTAACCCACCGCTGGGTGTAACCTGCAAATCCCCACTCTGGGTGGCCGTCCGCATAGATGCTGTGGCCCGACGCCAACGCCTTGAGGTCTGCTCCGGCGCAGAACGCACGTCCCGCACCGGTGAGGACGATGACTCGTATTTCCGCGTCCTGTTCCGCCCTGTCCAGAAGTTCTCCCACGGCCGTCGACAGTTCCTGATTGACCGCGTTCAGAGCCTCCGGACGATTGAGTGTGATGACAGCGACACTGCCATGTCTTTCCCAGCGTGCTGCTCGCGAATCGTCCTCGGTTCTATGATTCATACCTATTTCCTGCCCTGATGCTGCTGTGCGCTCGTGCGTTGTATCTGTCACGGAAGCTGGTGGATTCGTCGTGATGCGGCCGCGATAGTTCTTCTGCCCATGAATCGTGAAAGCCGGTTCGGGTCACCGACCGAATGAGGCCATGAACTCACCGAACTTCGGTTGCGTCACCGACGAGGCCTGGGCCCACGATTCGAAGTCGAGCGTGGTCGTCAGATCGGACTGAGATGCGATCTGCACTGCCCGCTTCATGTTCTTCACCAGGTCGGGGTCTCTGTCGGCATATCGTTCGGCAAGTTCGAGTGCGCGCGCCTTCGCATCGTCGGCGCACTCGCTGACCAGTCCTGCGGAGAACGCGCTCGGCGCGTCCAGAGTCTCGGCACCTAACACGGCAGCCATGGCGCGGGGGTAACCCATGCGACGAGCGAGGAACCAACTACACCCACCACCAGGGTGCAGCCCGATGTCCGCGAAGGTGATGCCGAATTTCGCTCGCGGTCCAGCCACCACCACGTCGCAGGCAAGGGCGATGTTCACCCCTGCACCGACGGCGGCGCCGTCCACGGCGGCAATCGTCGGAATCTGAAGATCGAGCAGGCCCAGGAAGCTCGCGTAGACCCGCTTCAGGTCGGCGCGAATCTCGTGGGGCGGGCGGGTCGGATCACCGAAGAGACTGTGGATGTCGGCGCCCGCGCAGAACGCCTTACCCTCGCCACTGACGATCAGCACCCGTGCGGCCTCATCGGCGGCAACCACCTGCACGGCTTCGGCGATCTCGCGCAGCATCGGTACGTCCAGGGCGTTGCGCCGAGTAGGCACATCGAGAATCAGGTGTCGAATGTGCCCGGCCCTCTCCAGCCGGACGAACTCACCCTTCATTCGCCTGCTCCCGTCCAGGGGGCCGTCTCGATGCCGAGCTCATCGCGCTCCTGCACGCACCAATCCCACAGGGCATCGGGTCCGACTTCCAGGGCCGCGCGCCCCAAGAGCCTGCCGGCCGCGCGTTGGGAAACCTGCTCGTCGCGCCAGGCCCACAACCGTAGCGTTGAGCGGTGCAGATGGTGCTCATGGGTGATGCCCATCGCCCCCAGCATCTGGTGGGCGTGGCGAGCCACCATCGACGACGCGCGTGCCGTGACGATGCGTCCGGCAAGCACACGCCAGCCGGGGCCGTCGGCTTCGCTCTCGGCGACTGCCTCGGCCAAAGCGACCTCGGCCGCGCCAAGCTCCGCGGTCATTCGGGCGATGGTATGCGTGACCGCCTGGAACGCCGAGAGCGGTCTACCGAATTGCTCACGAACACGGACATGCTCTGTTGCGGCACGAACCGCACCCTCGATCGCGCCGACGGTGGAAGCGAGGTGAAGTGTCGCCGCGTCACGGCGCACCCGGGCGACCGCCGGCCCCTCGGCGACAACAGCGTCGCGACTTACTACCACAGATTGGAACGTCACGGTGTCGCGCGGCTCGTCCGCAAGGTTCCATTGCGACTCGATTCGCACTCCGACGGCCTCGTGTGGCACCTCAACGATGAACTCCCCCTGCTCGGTGTCCACTGCCACCAGCAGGGTCTGGGCGATTCCACCCCAGGGCACGCCGGTCACTGTGCCGTCGATGCGCCATCCGGCGGACTCGGGCACCGCTGTCAGGCCACTTCCGAGCGCGACCGTCGCGATCACCGAGGAATCGATCTGCCGTCCTGCGGCAGCGAGGACGCGGCCGGCGAGCGCGGTCTCCGATGTCGGCGTCGATCGGCCTGCGCGGGCCAGTGTTCGCACGACCGCGATCAGATCGGAGGTCTCGCCGCCGGCGCCGCCAGCGGATTCGGAAACGGAAATGCCCGGCAGTCCCAGCTCCACTACGGTGTTCCATAGTGTCGGCGTTCCGTCTCGAGGGGATTCGTAGTCGTGCGATTCGACCACCTTCGTCACCATCTCGACCAGGTCCGCGTCCTCGGTCCCGGTGCCGGTCCGCCCGGACAACCGCGGGGCGACGGCCTCGCGGCCGATGATGGTGAGCAGGACCTCCGTCGCACCGCCGCGGAGGGTGGTTCCCGGGGACGCGACAATGCCTTCTGCCAAGAGTTCGGCGAGTCGATCTCCCGTCGTCGGTGGGACGGCGAGCGAGTCGCGGAAGAAGTCGACGATCTCGCCTTCGAACGTGTTCCCGAGATATTTGAGCAGGGCGGCCTGCTGGATCGGCGCTTCCCCCCGATCCACGGCTTCTGCGATGTCCCGGGCCATGGCCCGCAGGGTGTGAAGCCTAGCCACCAGCGTGCCAAGACCGGCCGGTTCCGGGTCGACACCGCTGTCTCGGTCTGCCGCCGTGGCCAGCAGCGGATAGGTGCTCAGTATCCGCTCCATTCCGCCGCGTTCGAAGGCCAACTGTTCGGTCACCTGACGCCAGCCCTGGCCGACCTCGCCGATGACGCGGTCGGAGGGGACGAATACGTCAGTGAAGACCGTCTCGTTGAAATGGTGTTCTCCGGCGAGGTCGAGGATGGGCCGGACCTCTACCCCCTCGGCGGACAGGTCGACGATGAATTCGGTCAGTCCTTCGTGCTTGGCGCCGGTGTTATCGGTTCGAGCGAGGACGTAGGCGTGCGACGACCGATGAGCGTGGCTCGTCCAGATCTTGGTTCCGGTGATGCGGTAGCCACCCTCGACCACCGTCGCACGCGTGCGCACCGCTGCGAGGTCCGACCCCGAATCGGGCTCGGACATGCCGAGGCAGAAGGTGACCTGTCCTGACGTTATCCGTGGCAGGAACTCACGTTGCAGTTCGGGCGTGCCATGACGCAGGATTGCTGGTCCGATCTGCCGGTCGGCCATCCAGTGCGCCGCAACTGGTGCGCCTGTGCGGAGTAGTTCCTCCGTGACGACCAGGCGGTCCAGATTGGATGCGTCGCGACCTCCCAGCTCGGACGGCCAGGTCACCCCGATCATGCCGGCGTCGGCGAGGGTGCGGGTGAATGCCGGATCGTGTCCGCGCATCCATGCATCGCATCGGGTGTACGGTGTTAGGTCCGAATTCGCCAGGATCTTTCGGATCTCTTCCCTAAGCTGACTTTTCATCACAGGTTTCCTCATCACAGGTTTCCGTTGTCGAGAAGTTCCAGCACCATCGCGTTGGCCATACCGCCCGCTTCACAGATGGTCTGCAGTCCGAAGTGGATGTTCTCGTCGCGCATGTGGTGGATCATCGTCGTGGCCAACCGCGCACCCGAGGCGCCGAGCGGATGCCCGAGTGCGATGGCGCCACCGTTGGGGTTGACCAGGGCTGGATCTACTCCGGTCTCGGCGAGCCAGGCCAACGGCACGCTCGCGAAGGCCTCGTTAACTTCGAAGACGCCGATGTCATTGAGCGCCAATCCGGCCCGCTGCAGCACCCGGTCGGTCGCCCCGATGGGCCCCGTCAACATCATCACCGGGTCGACCCCGGTCACGGCGGCGCTGTGGATCCGGCACAGCGGCCGCAGGCCGAGTTCGTGTGCTCTTTCCGGGGTGGTGATCATCAAGGCGGCTGCCCCGTCGGAGATCTGGGACGAGTTGCCGGCGGTGACGACGCCGTCGTCGTCAAAGGAGGTGCGCAGCTGGCTTAGCGCCTCGATGGTGCTGTTGGGGCGAATGCCCTCGTCGGTGCGAACGGCGGGTCCGTCGGGGGACTCGGAAAGCGGCACCATCTGGGCGTCGAATCGGCCCGATGCCGTGGCCGCCGCCGCCCGTGCATGGGATTCGAGGCTGAACGCGTCCATCTGGTGCCGAGTCAGGTCCCATTTACGGGCGATCATTTCCGCCGCGATGCCTTGGGAGAACTCGGTGGCTCCGTACCGCTCGCCGATCGCCGGCCCCCTGGCCTCGCCGTGGCCGCTGGTGCGGGTGGCGCCCATCGGCACGCGGGACATCGATTCCACCCCGCCGGCGACCACCAGGTCGTAGTGCCCTGCGATCACGCCGGCGGCGGCAAAATGCAGCGCTTGCTGTGAGGAGCCGCAAGCCCGGTCGACGGTGGTGCCGGGGATGGTTTCGGGCCAGCCGGCAGCGAGGGCGGTCCAGCGTCCGATATTCGACGACTGCTCACCGATGGTTGTGACGCAGCCCCAGATCACGTCGTCGACGACGGTCGGTTCGAGGCCGGTCCGAGACAGCAGTGCGGTGAGAACGTGCGCACCGAGATTGACCGGATGGTGGCCGGAAAGTCCACCTCCGCGGCGCCCCGTGGGGGTTCGGACGGCTTCGACGACAACTGCTTCTCGCATGGGGAACTCCTGAGCGGTGGGTGGGGGTCAGCGCGGCGACATGCGCAGGGCGCCGTCGAGTCGGATCGTTTCGCCGTTGAGCATCGGGTTTGACACGATATGCATGGCAAGTTCGGCGTATTCGCCGGTCGTTCCCAGCCGTCGCGGATGCGGGGTTTCCGCTGCCAGGCCCGCGCGCACGTCTTCGGGGAGTTTGCCGAGCAGCGGTGTATCGAATGTTCCGGGGGCGATGGCGCAGACACGGATCAGTTTGGATGCGAGGTCGCGTGCGGCCGGCAGTGTCATGCCGACGACGCCGCTCTTGGACGCGGCGTAGTGGATCTGCCCGATCCGCCCTTCGTATGCCGCGACCGAGGCGGTGAGAATGCAGACGCCGCGTTCCCCGGCGTCGGGGTCGAGCGCAGCCATTGCGGCGGCGGCGTGACGGAGCACGTTGAACGTGCCGATCAGGTTGATGCGGATCACCCGTTCATACACGGCCAGGTCAGCGGGATTGCCCTGCTTGTCGACGATGCGAAGTGGACCACCCACGCCAGCGGTGTGCACGAGGACTCGGAGTCCGCCGCGCTCGGTGGCGAGAGCGATGGCCCGCTCGACGTCCGCGGGTTCGGTGACGTCGCCCGCGACGAAGTCAACGCGGTCACTGAACCTGCTCGCCACTGCCTCGCCATCCGACGACGGAAGGTCCAATACGACCGCACGACCGCCTCGTTCGAGGATCGCTTCGACCGAGGCCAGACCGAGACCCGAAGCCCCTCCGCTGACCAGCGCAACCTTGCCGTTCACGTCCATCTTCTGACCTCTTCGTTTCTCTGGACTCTGTACGTCCAACCCGACGAAACATTGACATCCTACTCAGTATGTTGTCAACTGGTGTCCGGGTTCCCCACCGAAAGCATCAGGAGGTGACTGGGTGGTAACGACACTGGAAAACGACAGGGCGAGCTCGGAAATACGCGCCGACGATCCCCGCTTGATGGACCGACTCCGCCGCATCGCGCGGGAGGTACTCGTCCCGCTGGCGCACCAGGGCACCCCCGGCCGCGTCAATCGCGACCTGCTCGCAGCGCTCGGCGACACGGGCGTGCTATCGCTCCTTTTTCCCGGCACCGGCACCGACCGAAGCCAGGCGAGCGCTACAACGGTGTGCCTGCTGCGCGAGGCCCTCGCATACGAGTCCACCGAAGCGGAAGCGGCCGTCGCGATGCAGGGCATCGGCGGGTATCCCCTACTCCAGTCCGGCCAGCAACATCACCTCGACCGATGGATCGCACCGCTGCGGGCCGGCACAGCCGTCGCCGCATTTGCGTTGACCGAACCGGACGCAGGCTCAGACGCGGCCGCGCTGTCACTCGCGGCCGAGCCGGACGGCGAGGGGTGGCGGTTGTGCGGCGAAAAGCTTTGGATCACCAACGCTCCCGACGCCGATTTCTACACCACCTTTGCCCGTACGACCCCGGGGGCGAAAGCCCGCGGAGTCACGGCGTTTCTGGTGCCGGCCGACGCGCCAGGACTGACCGCCGAGCACATCGATCTCGTCGCGGACCATCCCATCGGCCGTGTGTGCTTCCATGACGTTCTGGTCACCCAGGACGACATTCTCGGTGAGGTCGACCGGGGCTTCCGTGTGGCCATGCGCGCATTCGACCTCTTCCGGCCGAGCGTCGGCTCAGCCGCGATCGGCATGGGCGCCGCGGCACTGGATGCCGCCGTCACCCACACGTCGCACCGGCAGGCATTCGGGGAGCCCTTGGCTCGAAAGCAGGCGGTCGCCCACGCACTTGCTGATTCAGCCACGCATCTGTCGGCCGCCCGCTTGCTGGTCAGTGACGCGGCCCAGGCCTACGACGCCGGCGATGATCGCGTGACAGCAAAGGCAGCCATGGCGAAGGTGTTCGCCACTGAGGCAGCGCAACGCGTCATCGACACCGCCATCCAATTCCACGGCGCTGCGGCGCTGCGCTCGGGTCACCGGCTCGAGGAGCTGTACAGGGAAATCCGAGCCACTCGAATCTTCGAAGGCGCATCGGAAATCCAGCGAGACCTCATTGCCCGAGATCTCTTCCGCACCATCGCTCCGCCCGCTGGGGCGGCAGAATCGACAAAGGAGTCCAAATGACAGTCCTCTGGGAATTTCCCCTCGACGAAGAAGCCAAGCAGTGGGTTGGCGTCGCCCGCGACCTCAACCGCGACCACTTCGTGCCGCTGGCCGCCGAACTCGACCGCGAGCAGCGGTACGGGTGGGAGAACGTCGAGAAGCTGGTTGAGTCCGGCATCTCCGGTCTGATGATCCCGCGTGAGTACGGTGGCGCGGGCGCCTCGCTCGCCACCGGCGTCGCAGTGATGGAGGAACTGGCCCGTGGATGCGCGTCCACCAGTGCAATCTTCGGCATCTACGCGCTCGGAGCCATGCCGATCGTGGCGTTCGCCAACGACGAGCAGCGCGAGTTCTACCTCGGTGAGATCCGGTCGGGCCGCGCGGTCAGCTTCGCGCTGACCGAACGCGGCGCCGGCAGTGATCCCTCGGCCCTCAAGGCGACCGGCACCCGCGAGGGCGACGGTTGGCGGTTGAAAGGCGAGAAGATCTTCATTGGCAACGGCGGCGGCTCGAAGCATTACGTCGCATTCGTCATCACTGATCCCGACGCCGGTCGCGGTCGCGGCATCTCGGCGATCCTGACCAGTCTGGACGACGAGGGCACCGAGGTCACCAAGTACGCGGACCGGATGGGTTTGCGTGGCGCCCGCACGTCCAACCTGATGATGGATACCCATGTGCCAGCGGACCGTCTGGTAGGCGAGCTGGGCGGCGGACTGCGAATTGCCTTGTCGACCCTGAACAGTGGCCGTATCACGATCGCTGCGCAAGGTCTCGGGATCGCCGTGGCAGCGTTTGAGCACGCCGCCACGGAGGCGACCAAGCGTCGCACCTTCGGCAAACCCATCATCGACAACCAGGGAATCTCATTCCGCCTGGCCGACATTGCGACGCGGATCAGCGCGGCGCGCATGTTGACATGGGAGGCCGCGCACGCCGGCTCCGACTCCCCGCGCACCCGCGCTCTGGCCTCGATGGCCAAGCTGTACGCAACCGAAGTCGCCGGTGAGGCGGTGAACCTCGCTGTCCAGGTATTCGGCGGCGACGGCTACTGCAAACCCAACCCGGTCGAGCGGCTCTACCGCGACCAGCGGATCTTCGAGATCTACGAGGGATCCTCGGAGATTCAGCGACTCACTCTCGGACGCGCCATTGCGTCCGCCGCCTCGGAAGGCCAACTTGCCCCACTAGAGTCCGTCGCCACGGCCTACGGACACGAGGCGTTCGCGTGACCGCCACTCCCGCCGCACGGTTCCATCCGCCGGCGGAGTCTCTCGACTGGGAATCAGACGTGCGCGTACTCACGCCCGACAGCTTCGCCGGGCGACGCGCCATTGTCACCGGCGCTGGAACGGGCATCGGGCAGGGAATCGCCAAACGCCTGGTCGAACTCGGGGCGCACGTCGTCGGTCTCGGACGCCGCGTCGACAAGCTCGAGGAAACCGCGGCGATCGTTGCCAAGCTTCCCGGCACATTCGAATGGACGACGGTCGATCTGCGCGACGCCGAGGCCGCCCGTGCAGCTCTGGGCGCGGCATCGGAACCCGGCCTGGACCTTCTGGTCAACAATGCCGGTGGGCAGTTCTACGCGGGCATCGATTCACTCAGCGATCGCGGATTCCGGTCAGTTGTTGACTTGAACCTCAATGCGGTGTTCACAGCGATCTCCGCGTGCCAGGGCGCCCTGGCGCGACGGGGCGGCGCCATCGTGAGCATCTCACTCAGCGGTGTCGACCGCGGCAGTGTCGGTATCGGGCACTCGTCTGCGGCACGGGCTGGTGTCCTGGCACTCACCCGGACAATCGCGCTTGAGTGGGCACACCTCGGTATCCGCGCTAACTGCATCGGTCCAGGAGCGGTGCTGACCTCACAGCTGCCGCCCTTGGTGACCACAGACCTGACGGACCGCGTCGTACCCACCGCGATTCCGTCCGGGCGGGCCACCCCGATCGAGGACATCGCCGAAACCGTCGCCTTCCTCGGCTCACCAGCAGGGCGCATGCTCACCGGCCAATTACTCCAGGTCGACGGCGGAGCCCATCTTGGGGCGGGACTGCACATGCTTGAGCAGTGGCCGCCGGGATCGTCCGATTGATCCCGGCGCAAGAACGCGAAAGACCAGTCCGGCGACGCTTTGCCGTGGCGCTCATAACGGGAGATGGAGGCGTCGATGAAGCCACCGACAGCAACTGATCCCGTAACTGCGGACGAGGTGATCGTGCATGATGACGGGACCGCGATTCCACGGCGACAACGGACTAGTCGATCATCAATCGAGGTAATGCACTCGAAAGGGAATCGACACATGCGACCGACCACGGCAAGAAACCACCGGGCCGCCGAACGGGGAACAGAAGTTCTCGACGCCGCCGCAGTAGTACTGGCACGGCAGGGGTATGCCGGGACGAGCATCGACGACATCGCCGATCAGCTGGGTGCGACTAAGGGCCGCGTTTATCACTATTATCGAAGCAAGGCCGACATCCTCCTGGGTGTTCTCAACGCCGGTGTGCAGCGGCTGATCGAGGATGTCGGGCCGATGGCCGAACTCGCGGACATGCCAGCCCAAAAGCGCCTTCACCGGATGGCCGTCGCTCACGCCATGACCATGATGACGCACCACCCTTACCAAGTCGTCACCTTCCGGAGCCTGGACCGACACCTCTTCGAGGGGCAGGGTGCCAAAGGCGTCGCCTGGGCCTCCATCGTGGAGCGTCGCAACGAGTACGAGGCTCTCTTCGTCAGAGTCGTCGAAGAGGGCTCGCAGCAGGGCGTGTTTGCCACCTCCGATCCACGGCTCACCGTGCGCGGCATTTTTGGTGCACTCAACTGGATCACGGTTTGGTACAACCCCGATGCTCAGCCGGAAGGCCGGGCGACTCGGGAGGACATCGCAGAACATCTCGCGCGCTTCGTCGTCGCGGGCGCACAGAACGGGAATCTCCTATGACTGAACTCTTCGATCCGCTTACGTTGCGAGAAGTGACGCTCCGAAATCGCGTCGTCGTCGCCCCGATGTGGCAGTACGTCGGTGTCGACGGATGCCCCACCGACTGGCATCTCATGCACCTCGGACGATTCGCTGATGGCGGCGCCGGTCTTGTTTTCCAGGAGGCGACCGCAGTCGAGCGGCGGGGCTGCGGCACCATCGGTGACCTAGGAATCTGGGACGACCGATTCATCGAACCCCTCAGCCGCGTCGCCGCAATCATTCGCGACAACGGGGCGGTACCGGGTATTCAATTGGCTCACGCCGGCCGAAAGTCCCGGACCAAGACACCCATGCAGGGACGCGGGCCGCTCGAACGCGGCCCCGAGGTTCCGGACTGGGACGAGTGGGAGCCGATTTGCCCGAGCGCCGTACCTATCAAGGATGGTCACGAGCCTCCACGTGCAATGACAAGCCAGGACATCGGCGACGTCGTCGCTGCCTTCGGCGCTGCAGCACATAGGGCGGCGCAGGCTGGATACGGAGCACTCGAGATCCATGCAGGACACGGCTATCTACTGCACGAATTCCTGTCACCCCTGACGAACCAGCGAACCGATGCGTACGGTGGAAGCCTCGACAATCGGATGCGCATCGTGCTCGAGGTGACCGAGACCGTACGCGCAGCGTGGCCGGCCCACCTTCCATTGTTCATTCGCCTCTCGTGCATCGACGGCGGTGGCTGGGAACTCGAAGACACCATAGAACTGGTCAAAGCCCTCAAACCTCTAGGCATCGACGTGGTCGACTGCTCGACAGGAGGCTTGGTGGGATCACCGCTGCGTGACGGCGAGGTTCTCACATACGGGTATCAAGTGCGGTACGCACGCGCGGTACGGGAGGCGACGGGCGTCGCAACCATGGCGGTGGGATTGTTGGTCCACGCGGCCCACGCCCAGGAGATCATCTCAGACGGCAGCGCGGACCTCGTGGCTGTGGGCCGGGAAGTCCTCCACAATCCCAACTGGCCCCTCGACGCTGCCCTGAAGCTCGGTGTGGAGAATCCTTACCAACTGACGGCACTGACGTCCGGGTTCTGGTTGAGCCAGCGCTCCGCGTCGGTACCGGGCTTCCGTCCCTCAACGCTCGCCGATCTCTAAAATCAGGCACCGAAAAGTCATGCAGTCGCATGAGTTCCAGTGATCGGATACTCGCCTCTGACTATCGACACCGTGGCGATAGTCAGAGGCTGCGAGCAGAAGTCCGAAGTGGTTCGCACATTTCTATTGGTAACTTACGTTGACAGCCGCCAAGCGCAAGATGCTCGTTGAGCAAACTTCGCTGATACGTCAGCCTCAGACCCGCAGGACATCCCCTTGTCGGATCTTGAATGAAGGCCAGACATCCAGGCCAGCGCGGAGCTCTCACCTTAGCTTTCAATCACCACCGCCCACCCTTCGGGGTTTCGACTTATTCGTTCTGTGATCGTCTGCTGTACCGACGGCATGACGGCTTGTGTCCGTCGGACGTGGTGACAGTGGCCTCGCCAGACTCATCTATCTCGTTACCTACTCTTCTTCACTTACCCTTCTTCATCCATCGTCGTTTACCCAGGATGCCCGGAAGGGCAGTCGTCTCGATCGTCCCGTTCGGGGGAAGCCTGCCAGCAGGCACTGCACACGATATCGACGTCGACCGCCGCAACAACATCAGGAAATAACAATCTTCCGCAATTACTGGGGGAGCGAAATTTCTTTCGGTTCCACCTCGATACTTCGCAGTGCGGGGCCTCAGCACTCGGCCAGATTCACCGAGACGTTTACCGCCAGCCCACCGGTGGAGGTTTCTTTGTATCTGGAACTCATGTCGGCGCCTGTAGCCCGCATTGTTTCG
>Ga0154000_1000036_pt1 | contig 48115 bp, 52 predicted proteins | sample TSNC084MetaG_FD_104674 | JGI IMG/M metagenome (GOLD analysis project Ga0154000, IMG submission 104674) | Attine ant fungus gardens microbial communities from North Carolina, USA - TSNC084 MetaG | ecosystem: Host-associated > Fungi > Mycelium > Unclassified | place: USA: North Carolina, Lumber... | reverse complement strand
TTGCCAAGCTCAGACTGAATCCAGATCTTTCCTCCCATCATTTCTACGATCTGTTTGGAAATCACCAGTCCCAGACCGGTACCTCCAAATTTTCGGGAGGTGCTGCTCTCTGCCTGTTCAAAGGAGGAGAACAGACGGGCCTGCTGCTCAGGGCTAATCCCAATCCCGGTATCCGTTACATTAATCCGCAGCATGCATTGGTCTCCCTCTTCCTGGAGCAGGGAAGCAGACAGGGTAATTCTGCCGTACTCCGGCGTAAACTTCACGGCATTGGACAGCAGGTTCGTAATTACCTGGCTGAGCCGCTGATCATCTCCCATGAGCATATAAGGGATACGGGCATCTACATGTACCGCAAAATCCTGGTGCTTCTCATCGATACGGAAGCTCATTACACTGATCACATTCTGCAGCATATTCTCGAAATGGAAGTTCGTCGGTGAAAGCTCAAATTTATTAGCCTCAATTTTTGACATATCCAGAATGTCGTTAATAACGCCCAGCAGGTGGGTGGAGGCATCTTCGATCTTGCCGAAAGCGTAGTCTTTCTTAACCAAGTCGCCGGCGCTCTTTCCAATCGCGGTCATGCCGATAATGGCATTCATGGGAGTACGCATTTCATGGCTCATATTGGACAGGAAATGACTCTTGGCACGATTGGCCTGTTCGGCCCTCTCTCTCGCATCCTGGATTTCCGATACGTCCGTGGTTACAATAATGTAGCCAACCCGGGTGCCGTCTTTGTCCAACAGGTAGTTGGCTGTTCCTTTCAAGTAATGGACACTGTTTTCCGGATGGTAAACTTCTGCTTCGTGCCCTTCCTCTAATGCACGGATCGGGCAGTACACCGAGCCGGTGGGGTAGAGGCTTTTCTCGTAGTAGGGGGTGCCAATCACTTTATCGAGAGTGGTCTGCCGATACTTAAGACCTTCCTCATTCATATAAATAATGTTCAGATCCATATCGGTGATACAGAGGGGGCCGTTTACGCTGGCGACAATGCTGTCGGCCATTTCATCAAAGGAATCTGCCAGTGTTCCAAACTCATCTGTTGCATCGGAATGAAACCGGAATTGACGTTCACCTGCCCGAAAGCGGGAAATTCCGTTAATCAGGACCTGGATACTTCCAGTTAGAGCATTGGCTATCCAAATCGCTACCAGAACCACCAGTGCCAGTAGTATAGCAGTGGTACCCATCAGCCGCCAGAAGGTCTGGTTCAGATTGCCATCAATCGTATCTTCCAGTCGCTGTTCCATTTCGGCGGCCGGGCGGCTGAAATCCTCCAGGCCGGCACCGATGGCCACAAAACCAAAGCCTCGCTGGGAGTGTCCATTTTCTTCGGAAGGGGCATACTGCCCGGTATAATAAGGAATGGCCCCTGCCGTGGTAATCTTATAAAGGCCGCTCCAGAGGATATAGAAGGAGCCGGAGCCGCCGTCTTTCGTTAAGTCCATCCAGCCGGTACACTGGGGAGCATTGTTTAAGTAACGTCCATCCAACCCTACAAGGCCTGCCTGGGTCAATGCCGCCGCAGGTGTTTTATTACGGGACTGGTCGTCAAATAAGGGCCAGTCTTCGATATACTCCGTCCAGTCTTTTACGCCGCTCGCCTGCCATGCCTCATAAATGGAGGTTTCCAGCCAGGGAACTTCCGCTTCGCCTGTCTCCGGATCATAGCCAACGATGGAGTGATGACGGGGGTGGCAGATGCTGCGGCAGTTATAATCCCAGATAAAGGCATAGTTGCCTTCGTAAGCACTGGGGAGCTCCGTATAGCGCTCCTCCATAGGAGTCAGGTGATCTACGAATTCCATGATATGATCATGATTTAAAGCAAAGGTTACATAGCCAATGATTTCGCCGTCGGGATTCGTTACCGGCGTGGCCCAGCGGACGATTCCCTCATAGCGAATGCCGTTAGGATTCTCTTCACCGGCATAGGCCTGTGCCTCCGGGTCGTAGTCAATGTCATAACCCCGCTGCGTTGCGGCGCTTTCCACGGTATCCGGTGTGTACATACCGATATAATTGGAGCCCACATAGGCACCAATTACATCCGATACATAAATTTCTCCGGGTTCCAGATCCTGAAGCTTCTCAAAATAAGTCTCCGCCTTTACGTAGGTGTTCTCCTTCCGCGACACATCCTTCTTCTCAGAATCCATGGGGTAACGGGTCTTAGAAGAGTCCGGAGATAGATACTTCAATTGCTCCTGACCGTTCAAATCCACGAAGGTGATTTCATCGTATAAAGGAAGGGAAACCGATTCAAAATCATCCGGCGCCCGGTAATGGAAGCCGTCTTCATCGTTGTTTTCGCTGTTCGTCGACCGGTCATCGGTGGCTTCTACCGCAGTATCTTCCGAGGACGAGTCTGCCGGCACCCAGGAGGCGCCGTCTTCCGACAGGATCCAGGTGCCCCCGTTAACGACCGGAGCGCGTTTGCTCTCGGCAAAGGCCTGGAAGGTATCCTCGGACATATCCAGCCGTGACAGCAGGAGAATGTCATCATCTCGTGCATAGAGAAAATCGGCCACATTCCGTGCGGTCTCCGTGGTCATTCTCTCAATATTTTCAATGGCGCTGTCATTTAGTGCCTCGACAGAATCACTGACAGCGAGTTCGCGCAGCATGTTCCCCAGGGAAACGATCTGCTGCCATGCAATTACGGTTATTAAAATCAGGGGGATTACTTTTACGACTAAAAAGACGATAATTAGTTTAGCACGCATCTTCAGTCCCAATTTATTAATAAAATTTTCCACTGCATCTGAGAAATATCGTGTAATCTTCTTCATAGGCTTTCTAATCCTCTTTAGATATGGAATCGTCACATGAGATTATGTAGATTATGTTAACCATACCATCGGAATATGTGGTTGTCAAGCTTTCGGAAGATACAGTTATAGGAGAAAGAACCTTATCAAAAAATAGGAAGAAGGAGATATTTTCCTTAAGTGAAAATATCTCCCTCTTTGCTCTTCGAACGATTAATTCTGGAAAAATCTACTTTATTAAATACCCGTGCGGCCAGCAGTAAGAAGATAACACCAAACAGCAGGGTAATAATCAGGCTGGTCCAGGGGGTAATGGTGAAGCTGCCAATCTGGAAGGCCAGCTGTTCTGCCACCAACTGATGCGTTGTCAATGCTGTTTTTTCCAGCACGACGGTTCGGAATAGCGCGGTGGTATAAGTCATCGGATTCAGGTAAGCCACATACTGCAGGGCAGTGGGCATAATGGACAAAGGTACATAGGCGCCACAGAGGAAGGTCAGCGGCATTGTAATCGCAGCCTGCACAATCTGGAAGGTCTGGGAGTTCTTAATCAGCGCCGCCAGGAACAGGCCCAGCCCGGAGAAGACAATTCCGACCAATACCATAATAGCCAGAGTGGCCAAAACAGTAACGGCGGAGGTAAAGCGCAGGCCGATGAAGCAGCCGATGACCAGTACCAGCACGCCTTGCAGGGTGGAGATCGTGGCAGCCGACAGAAGCTGGCCCGCGGCAATCTGCATTCGCTTCACGGGGCTGACCAGCACTTCCTTCATAAAGCCGGAGACGATGTCTTCAATGGTTCCGGTGGCGATGCTTAAAGAGGTTTGGAATACATCGGTAATGACAATACCGGCCAGCATGTAATTGACCGGATTGTCAATGGCCTCATTTTTAAAGACAGCACTGAAAATATATGGGAAGAAAAAGGGCATTAACAGTGTAAAGACCAATTGGACACGGTTGCGCACAAACAGCTTCAGGTTTCTGTGCCAAAGGGCATAAATAATTCTCATAGCTTATTCACGTATATCCTTTCCTGTGATTTCTAAGAACACATCGTTTAGCGTTCCTTTCTTAATTTCCAGATCCGTGATGTTTTCCTTTTGCTCCTGCAGCAGCTCTAGCAGAGCCGGAAGGCTGTGGACAATTAGGGAATAATAGCCGGTCTTAGGCTTATAGGAGAAGCCAAAACGCTGCATGGCATCCTCCAGTGCCAGTCCGTCCTGCACAGTCAGGTAGGCTTTGTCCGTGGTATATTTCTGCTTCAGATGGTAAGGGGTATCCAGTGCAATGATTTTACCGCCGTCCATTACCGCTACTTTGCTGCAGATTTCCGCTTCGTCCATGTAATGGGTGGTCAGAAAAATGGTAATGTTCTTTTCCTTCTGCAGCTTCGTAATATAGTCCCAGATGTGGGCGCGGGTCTGAGGGTCCAGGCCGGTGGTAGGTTCATCCAGGAACAGCACCTTCGGATCGTGAAGAAGGCTGCGGGCAATTTCCACGCGGCGCTTCATACCGCCGGAGAGACTGCTGACCAGTGCTTTTTTCCAGTCTGTCAGGTCTACGATTTCCAGCACAAAGTCGATGCGGGAAGGGATCTCCTGTCGGGGAATGCCATAGAAATGGCAGTGCATTTCCATGTTTTCCTGGACGGTCATCTTAATATCCAGGGTGGAATCCTGAAATACGACACCGATTATGCTGCGAACGCCGTCCTTATCGTGGGCGAGATCCTTGCCATCGATGGTAAGAGCTCCGGAAGTTTTTTCAAAAATGGTGCAGAGGGTGTTAATCGTCGTACTTTTTCCCGCGCCATTTGGCCCCAGGAAGGCAAAAATGCTGCCGGTTTCTACCGTAAAGGAAATGTTATCGACGGCGGTGAAGCTGCCGTATTGTTTTACAAAATTTTGGACTTCAACAATATTATGCACGCGTTTACTCCTTAAATATAAGTGATTTCTACGCTCCCGATGCTGATCCGGCCTTTCAGGCTCAGTGTCGGGGCGCCGGGGGCTTCGATGTAGCTGGGGCGGTTACGCTCTTCGATGCTGGCGAGGCTGGTTTCCACATCAAAAATCACTTTCCAGGTCTTGGGGATGTAGAGTTCAATGCTGCCCATAGAGCAGTCGAGGAAGATCTCGCAGCCTTGCGGGTGAGGGAGGGACTGGTCAAAGAATACTTTCAGGCTGCCCAGAGAGCAATTCAGGGAAGCCGATTTCAGGCTCGGGGAGTACAGGTACTTGCTGCTGGAGCCCAGGTTAACCGAACAGCTGACGTCCTCCCCATTGACAGACTCCGCGCAATCCTGAAAACGATCCCCACGGTATCCCCAGAAGGAGCCATCCTTGGAATGCCAATGGGGCCAGTGCCTGGGACGGATGAGGAAGGTGAAGCCGATGCTAAGCAGTAAGGCGGCGATCAACACGGTCCAGGGGGTCAGCTGCTCAATATGCAGCGGCTGGTCATAGAGGATTAATAAAAAGGCGGCGGAGAAAAAGATCCCGAAGGAATTCAGGTGTGCCAGGCTGACGATAAAGACCGGCACCAGCACAATTGTGCACAACATGCTAAATAAGCTGATTCCCGGGAAAATTCCTAATTGATTGATGACCAGCAGAACGGCGGCGCAGATAAAAAATCCGGCCCATAACCACTTATTTGCTTTCTTCATAATAGCTCCTTTCGTCTAAACGCGCTTTCAGGTTTTTATAGTATAGCCGTGAGACATATACCTGCTTATGGCTCTTGTAAAATTGAATCTGGCTGGAGGCCGTCAGGTTCCGGTTTACCGCCAGGATATGCCGGATGTTCACGATGTTGGACTTGGAGATCCGCACGAAAGAATGGGGCAGGATATCCTCCAGCTCATAGAGGCGGAACCGGATGCGGAAGGCATCGCTCCGGGTATGGGCATATACACAGTCCTGATCTGTTTCAAAAAACAGAATATCTTCCAGCGGAAAATAGTACTCGGTATTTTCCTTGAAGAATGTCAGCCGGGGCACATCCGCGTATTCTTCCGCGATCCGTTTCTGGATATTGAGAACGTGGTCGTGGATCTGCCGGCATCGGATAATTACTTCATCCTCCTGAAGATCATCCGCTATTTCAATCCGTATCTTCATCTCCTCACCTCACCTTTGCAGGCATTATAGCACATCTGCGAGGGAATGGAAGGGGTTTTCCGTGAGAGGTAAAAGAGAGGGGATAAGAGGTAAAAATGAAGCGGTAAAAAAGCAGGAAAAGATAAGAACCCGCGGGATGTCTGTTGACTATTAAGGACACGAATGCTATAATACAAAGCAAAAAGGCGATATACGGCTGTATCGTCTTTTTACTTCGTTTTATCATATAAAGAGGAGGAAATTTATCTGAAGTAGAATATTTTTGTGAAGTGTGTGTAAACATTTGCAATAAAGGATTGTTTTTACCGAAACAAGTGTGGTAAAGTATATTAATAAGCTGGGCGTATTATAAAAAGGCATGAAATCATAGCGGAAGGAAGATAATAAGATGATCGGGATGGATTGGACAAAGGCGGAAGAGGCAAGGGAATACGTAGACGTGGAAGACGCTTTGAAGCGGATCAGAGGGAATACTAAGATTTTTAAGACGCTGCTGAAGAGCTTTCTGGCAAATGATTATATGGCGCCTATTCTGAATGACTTAGAAGCCGGAGATTTGGATGCAGCAGCAAAATCGGTTCATACATTAAAGGGCGTCAGTGCGAATTTGTCCTTTATGAAGCTGAATGCACTGATGCTTTCAATGGAAAAAGATTTAAAGGCGGGAACCCGCTGTGAAGATAAGGCACAAGAACTGAAGCCGATTATGGATAAGACGAAGGATTACGTTAACCGACTGATAGAGTGTATATAGAGGCTCACGCCTAGGAGACAGTATGAGAGATCGGGTACTGATTGTAGATGATGTGGAGATTAATCGGATTATCTTACGGGAAATACTACGTGATGAATATGATATTATGGAGGCAGGAGACGGAATCCAGGCAATTGAGGTTCTGTTTAGTCACGCGCAGGCTCCTAATGCGGTGCTGCTGGACATTATGATGCCGGGGATGGATGGCTTCGAGGTCCTGGAGGTTATGCAGTCGGATGCGGTGATCCGCAAAATTCCGGTTCTGTTTATTACGGCAGCCGATGCCGATACCAATGAATCCAGAGGAATTAGCGCGGGAGCAGTGGATTATATCTCTAAGCCGTTTAACCCGGAGGTAGTAAAGGCCCGCCTGCGGAGTCATATTCAATTAATGAAGTACAGTACCCAGCTCGAAGAGCTGGTTGAGATTAAGACGGCAGAGATGACCAAGACGTATGAGCGGACGCTGGAGACTCTGGCGACGATTATTGAATACCGGAATCTGGAATCCGGGACCCATATCCGGAGAACCAGTGAACTGGTAAAGATTTTGGTGAATCATATAATTCAGAAGCCGCAGTATAAGGAGCTTCTGGAGAGCGGCACCTGTAACCTGATTTCAAAGGCCGTTGCCCTGCACGACATTGGCAAAATCGGAATTCGGGACAGTGTATTGCTGAAGCCGGGTAAGCTGACCGCGGAAGAGTTCGAAGAGGTTAAGCAGCATTCCCGGATTGGCGGTGAAATCATTGAGACGATTGCCAGAGGTCTGACGGATGATGCGGCATATTTGAAGATCTGCTATGAAATTTGCCGGTCGCATCACGAGCGCTGGGATGGAAAAGGTTATCCGGATGGACTGAAGGGAGAGGAGATCCCCCTGCCGGCCAGAATGACTTCCATTGTAGATGTATACGATGCATTGGTAAATCTCCGCTGCTATAAGCCGCAGCTTTCCCATGAAGAAGCTGTGCAGATTATCGTGGAAGGGAAAGGGACTCAGTTTGATCCGGGGCTGGTGGACTGCTTCCTGGAAGTGGATCAGCAGTTTAAGGCGCTGGAAGAGGAATTGGGAGACGAGTAAGGCGAAAGTGAAATCTGAGAGGAACAAACATGTTAGACATTAAATTTCTAAGGGAAAATCCGGAGATTGTAAAGCAGAATATCCGGAATAAGTTTCAGGATAGAAAGCTTCCGCTGGTGGATGAGGTTATTCAGCTGGACCGGGAGAACCGGGATATTAAGCAGGAGGTAGAGCGCCTCCGGGCAGATCGGAACCGCCTCTCCAAGCAAATCGGCGGGCTTATGGCGAAAGGGCAGAGGGAAGAGGCAGAGGCAGTTAAGGCGCAGGCAGCAGCGAATGCAGGCCGGGTGGATGAATTGTCGGCGCGGGAGCGGGAAGTCGAAGAGAAAATCCAGAAGATTATGATGAGCATTCCTAACATCATTGACCCTTCCGTGCCAATTGGCAAGGACGATCGTGAGAATGTAGAGGTACAGCGGTATGGAGAGCCCCTTGTACCGGACTTTGAGATTCCCTATCATGCAGAGATCATGGAGGCCTTGAAGGGATTGGATCTGGACAGTGCCAGAAAGGTGGCAGGCAATGGATTTTATTATCTGATGGGCGATATTGCCAGACTGCATTCGGCGGTGATTTCCTATGCCAGAGATTTTATGATTGAGCGGGGCTTTACCTATTGTATCCCGCCCTTTATGATTCGAAGTGAAGTCGTGACCGGCGTTATGAGCTTCGCGGAAATGGATGCGATGATGTATAAGATTGAGGGGGAAGATCTGTACCTGATCGGTACCAGTGAGCATTCCATGATCGGGAAGTTCATCGATACGGTAAATCAGGAGACGGAGCTTCCTTATACCTTGACCAGCTATTCCCCCTGCTTCCGCAAAGAAAAAGGCGCTCACGGTATTGAAGAGCGCGGCGTATACCGGATTCACCAGTTTGAAAAGCAGGAAATGATCGTGGTTTGCAAGCCGGAAGAAAGCCCGGTATGGTTTGACCGCCTGTGGCAGAATACGGTGGATTTGTTCCGATCCCTGGAGATCCCCGTGCGCACGTTGGAATGCTGCTCCGGTGACCTGGCAGATCTTAAGGTGAAATCCATTGACGTGGAAGCCTGGTCTCCCCGCCAGAAGAAGTACTTTGAGGTGGGAAGCTGTTCGAACCTGGGAGATGCCCAGGCCCGCCGCCTGAAGATCCGTGTGGTAGGAGAAGAAGGCAAGTACTTTGCCCACACACTGAATAATACGGTAGCGGCGCCGCCCCGGATGCTGATCGCATTTCTGGAAAATAACCTGAATGCCGATGGCAGTGTCCGGATTCCCGAGGCCCTGCAGCCTTACATGGGCGGCAAGCCGCAGATCGGATAAAAACAAGCCGTTCCCCGATGGTACGATTTTATGACATAACTAACGCCCGCCGCAGCAACGGTTTTTCCGTTTGCGCGGCGGGTTTTTTGTTTTTAAAAACATCCAGACGCTGTATGCTGTCACTAGCAATGGGATTCCAGGAACGCTTTCAGCTGGCTTGCGGCCTCTTCTTCGTCCACACCCTGCACACGCACCTGCAAGTTCTCGCCTGTGCGGGCGGCCAGGCTCATCACGTCAAACAGCTGTTTTGCATTAGCCTCTTTGTCCCGGCAGGCCATAAGGATCTCGCTTTTGAAGTTTTTAGCAATCTTTACCAGCATGCCCGCCGGGCGCATGTGCATACCCCAAGGGTCTTGAATTGTATGTATAAATTCTAGCATGGTTTCGTATCCCTTTCTGTAGATTGCATCGGACAGCCGGAGGAAAATCAGACAATCAAACAAGACGATGAAGACGACTCTGTAAAAATATTGTAGAGTTCCTGCGGTTCTGTACACGCCAGCATCTTGTCCACGGTCTCCATGTTGGAGAACAATTCGGCACAAAGCTCTATCACCTGCAAGTGCTTATTGTCCTGCCCGGCAAGGCCCAAAACAAACTTGACCGGTTCACCATCCCAGTCGATGCCATTTGGGTACACATGCAGCACAATTCCGCTGGTAATTACTTCATCCTTCACAGTATACACCCCATGGGGCATGGCTAGGTAATTACCGATATAGACAGAAAACTCCCGGTTTCTCCGGAGCATGCCATCAATGTATGCTTCCTTGACATAACCTTGCTCCACCATGTGCCGTCCAGCGGCCAGGATAGCTTCGTCACAGCACACACTGGGACAGGATAATCGAATATTTTCGAGGCTGAATATCGGCTTTTTCATCGTGTATCATTCCGTTTCATGAGAAATTATGTTAGCTCCCGATTCTTTGTTCTGTGTTTCCGTTTCCAGATATCTCTGAATAGTGTATTGTAAAGTGTCCTCATCACCAGTCTCCAATGCGTCTATGATGCCTGAATCTTGAATCAGCCCCGATGATATGGTTGACATCGCATGACGGATCTCTTTCTTTTCAGACCGGTCAATCAGCATCAGCACGCCTTTGTCAAACCCGGCAAGGCTCTCGTGTACACCGGATCCGGCTCTAAGGTTAAAGAAAATGATAACCGGTGTTTTGAGATGATCGATTTTACTGTGCAAAAACAAAAACTGACGGTGAGGAATGGTAACCGGACCAATCTTCTCTCTAGCAAACACCGCTTCGCTGTATTTTTTGATTTTACTATCCGGCAAATTCAGGCAATGTAGCAGCTGCCGCACCAGATCATGTATGCCTGCGTTCACTTCCAGCTGGACCAGCTTCACCTGCCGCACAATTTCGAGAGGATATCCGAATTTCGTCATCAGTGCAATAGGGGTGCTGCGGCGTAACTTTACCTGGCGTATCCAGTCAAAATGCCGGCGCATTTCCTCCAGATCACTGTCTTGCAGGAAGTGACCAATGTGTATAACAGGTATATTGTACGGTTTGAAGTCCAAAGTGGTGACGATGATATCCAACTCTGCACTCTGTTCATTAAACTCATCCGCGCTCATTGGGATGAGGTTGACGGCGTCAAGAAAGGTATTGTGCAACACGGAGGTCAAAAAGCTGGCCATGCCAATCCCACCAGTGCACACCACGCCGACATTCAGGTTGACGCTCTGGTTGATACGGGCGCACTCGTCTTCTACAGCAGCGGCAAAATGTATTGCAATGTATCCGACTTCATCCTCTGGAAAGCACAGCCCGTGTTTTTGCGCCACCTCGTTGCAAATAGCCGAACAGGTGGAAAACAGTTCTGTGTACTCCGCTCTGATTTGGGAGAGGAAAGGATTTTGCAGCTGCGCTGCGGAGGTGTAGCAGCCGATGGTGGAATGCAGATGCTTAATCAGGCCATTACGCAAAAGAGAGCTGCTTCGAAAGTCGTATCCGGTCCTTTCGCTGAATGCGGCCACCAGATCATCCGCCAGCGCTTGAGAAATGTCGTTCTCATCACTGGTGGCGCCGCCCTTTGTCTGGTCAAACAGGCGCATCGCTTTCAGATACTGGTACATCAACACAGCTTCCGCCATGGAAGGCGGCAATTCAAAAGTCATCTGCCATTCCTGCGCCATGCGCTTGATGTATGGGTTATTCATCGCCGCATCGCCACATATCGCTTCCACGCTGTTACCCGCCCGGATGCGGCCTGTGGCCACAGCTAGATACACGGCCAGTCTTTGGTACAAGCTCTTGGTCATGCGCCTGGGGAGGCAGGTAATATGCCGTCTCAAAAAATCATCGGCTTTTCGTAAAAGGTCCTCATCCAACACGGCCAGCACATGGTCCGGCAGGTGGCCAATCAGCTCCTCCATGCTGGCAGAGCCTTCTACGTGATACAGGGTTTCCACATATTGTACGTTGATGTACTCAGTAGCAAGGTGGCGCATGGCGTTGCGCAGGTGGACCTCAGCTCCCCGCACACAAATACCATGCCCCGAATTGCGCACAATGGTTAGGTGATGTTTATCAAACCAGGACTCAACAGCGACCAGATCATTGCTAATTGTACCCTCCGAAGTTCCAAAGATGTGAGCGTAATAGCTCAGCTTTTCCAGTTCTTTGCGCCGCAGCAATTCGCTTTTCAGTATCTGCTGACGCTGGCTGGGTGCATAGGAGACAATCCCATTATGCCGGGTTTGGGATAGATACTCCTGTAACGCAGTGCGGTCACCCACAAGACGCACACCCCGGTGAGGCCTGGCTTCAATACGCAGTCCATATTTTTTCAGCGCGATATTGCTGCCTTTCATCTCGCGGAAAATCGTGCGGGTACTGGTATCCAACTGCATTGCCAAGCTTTCCACGGTCTCATATCCCGGGTTTTGCACTAAAATCTCAAGCACCTGAAGAAGACGATAAGATAGTATAAAATCAGGCATATTACACCCTTCTCTTCAGTCTGGAAGAACGACTGTATTAAACGACGTTCTATGGCGGCCTGTTAATCATTATACACGTTTCTGCAACAAAATGGAATGCCGGTATATGGAAAAAAACTAGTTATACACTGTTTTTATACATTGCGGAACATGGAAATGATGTCACGGGCGTATTTGCGCATATGGCGGTAGGCCTCTTCCTGCACCTGATGGTAGAACATATCTCCATTGTTTTCCTGGAGAAGTTCATATACATGCCGGGTAGCCGATTTGGACAGGTAAGAGTAGTAGTTGATCTTGGATATGCCTGCGCTGATTGCGCGCCGAATCTGCGCTGCATCCACGCCGGAGCCGCCATGCATAACGAGCTGAGTGGATTCCGGCATCTTTCTGCGCATCTCGATTACCCGGTCGATGTCAAGCGCGGGCTCCTCGGCGTAAATACCGTGTACCGTTCCAAAGCAAACGGCTAAAGCATCCACTTTGGTGCGCTCACCGAACTCCGCAGCCATGTCCGGATCGGTAAAGGTTTTTCTGATCTCCTCGCGGCTAAGCAGGCAGGGTCCACCGTGTGAATCGCCGGCGGTACTGCTCATCTGGCCCAGCTCGGCCTCCACGGTGATGTTGACCTTGTGGGCATATTTTGTGAATTCGCCCAGGGCGGCGATATTGTCCTCAAACGTCATGTCACTGCAATCATACATAATGCTGGAAAAGCCGCAACGGATGGCCGTCAGCACAAGATCATAGTCAATGCCATGGTCCAAATGCACACACACGGGCACCTTGGCCTGTTTTGCATAATCCACCATCAGTGGTCCGATCAAATCCAGAGGAATCTCGGCCATATGAGCCTGCGCGTGACTGATAATGACAGGTAGGTTCAGGTCTTCGGCAGCATCTACAGTGGCACGTACAATTTCAAAGTTTGGGGTGTTAAAACAGGTCACGGCAGCTTTCTTCTTATAGGCCTGTTCGAGCATTTCCTTCATATTTACAAGCATAAATGGGTTCCTCCTATTAATCTGTTGTGTATGTATTTGATGGTTATTGCTTTCAGGACAAAATGCATTTTTCACGTAGCAGAATTTGCTCGGCCTCCTTGCACCAAACCATATTGTTGTTTTCCAAAACTCGGGAAATTTTAGCGAAGGTCTCATTTTCACCCGCCCGCTTTGTAAAATCCTCCATTGCCATCAGCGGAATGTCCACGTGGGGGTATACAAGCTTCTTCCCACCCGGCACATTGGGCAAATTCATGATGATCTCCGGCACGGGCTTAAGGCCTGTGACGTGAGTAATCAGAAATTCCGGTGTCATTTTCCCCTCTCTGGAGAGCTGCATCATCTCGTGGATGTCGTCGAGGTTACCACCACTATTTCCAATATAATGTGTGCGCCGATAATGGATGTCGTAAAAGTTGATATCGGCTTTAAACTGTTTATCGGTTGGGCCTGCAAAAAAATTGAGGCAGCCGTTATAGGCCAGTACATCACTGCCCAATTTGATCAGCTGTGAAGATACGGCAAACACGATAATATCATCGTAGCCCCTCCCCTCGCTCAATTCCATGAGGCATCCTCTCTCATCCGGTATGGTTTCCGGATTCAGGTATGTCAGCACTACGCCGTTTTTGGCGGCAGCCTCTTCACTGATCAGCTGTCTTGCACGGGCCAGACACGCGGGGTTTATATCGGTTACCACAAGACGCCGCGGTTTACGCGGGCCATGCACGGCATAATCAATGGCCGCGATGCCCATGGGACCACAGGCGCCCATCAGCAGCATCTGGCCTCCGTCAAGCGTTCCATGCAAGTGATCATATACAAAGAAATCTTCCAGATAATCATGGAAATTCGTGTGAAACGCAGCCAGCACACAGGATACCGGCTCTCCCATAGAGGCAAATGCGTAATAGTCGTCGTCATAAGTGATGAGGCAGTCCATTTCCAGGTAACCGGCGGGAATGATGGTATAGGTGGTGTTACCGCCAAAGTAAGGGAAGGAATAGCCGGGTGCATCCTCACTGCCTTTGTAGCGGATACCCGCCTGCAATGTACACGACTGTCCCGGCCTGTATTTGTGTCTCCACTTTTCCCCTACCTGCTCGATTACGCCGGCAAACTCGTGGCCGGTTACCACAGGAGTCTCGGCCACATTGTTGGGTATGCGGAGATGTGCTGTCCCCTCTTTTATCGCTTTATAGGTGGAAAAGCAGATACCGTTCGAAATAACCTTCAGTAACACTTCGTCGTCGGCAATGGGCGGCAGTTCCACCTCGCGGATGCGGATGTCCATTTTTCCATAGATTGAAGCCATTGTAGCGCGCATCTCAATTTTCTCTCCTTATACGGATATTTAACAGCCGGGCGACCACCAGCTGTGTCGGCTGCCAATGCGGTCGCCCGTGTCGGGTGGGGGCCCCCCGTTTAGGGGTAAATTGGCCCTATTTGCCGCCCTTTTCCTTTATCTCTTTCAGTTCCGCCACAAGCATGTCATATTCCGGGGCGTTCATAAAATTCTTAATTGCGATAACACGGCCATCCGTATAGTCCTGTGCACGTGCGGCAAGGCTGGCGTGGGTAACCACAATGTCGGCATCGCGGGGGATCTCCTCAAGAGACGAATGCTCCACCTTATAGTTGAGGCCCGCCTTGTTGAATTTATTGGTCAGTGTAGCCGCGCCCATTGCGCTGGAGCCCATACCCGCGTCACAAGCAAAGACAATTTTTAAGGAATTATCCGCCAGAGCCGTGTCTAAAAGCTTTTTGCGAGGGACAGACGGGCCGTCGGCCGTCGTGGGTACGTCTTCACGGTCAGGCAATAGCTTGTAGATCAGCATTGAAATCAGGAATGAAACCGCGGTGGCCACTAAGATGCCCATCAGCACTTTCCACTGGTCTCCCTTGGGGGCCATGGTCATATATAGGAAGATACTGCCAGGGGTGGCCGCGGCCACAAGGCCGCTGTTAAGAATCTGATTCGTCAAAATGCCTGCCATGCCGCCGCCAATACAGGAGAGCAGCAAGACTGGCTTCATCAGCACATAGGGGAAGTACAGTTCATGAATGCCGCCAAAGACAAGAATAATCATGGAGCCCGGAGCGGACTCTTTTGCGATGCCCTTACCAAACAGCCAGCATGCCAGCAAAACGCCAAGGCCCGGGCCAAAGTTGCCTTCCAGAATAAAGAAGATGGATTTGCCCAACTCGGCGGCCTGCTCCATGCCCATGGGCGTGAGCACACCATATTGGATGGCGTTGTTGAGGAACAAGATCTTGGCGGGCTCAATGATGATGGAGGTCAGCGGAAGGAGACCGGCGTCAACCATCGCCTGCACACCGGAACCGAACGCATTGCTGACTGCCTGTACGACGGGACCCATCAACAATACTCCAAGGATCAGGAAAAGAACCCCCAGAATACCGGCTGTAAAGTTGTTAATCAGCATTTCAAAGCCTGTGCGAATGTGCGGTTTTAGGGCATTGTCGATCTTCTTGATCACCAAGCCGCCTAGAGGACCAACCAACATAGCGCCTAGAAACATGGGAATTGAGCCGCCGATAATTACGCCGAACGTGGCAATCGCCCCCACAACGCCGCCGCGTACGCCATGTACCATCCTACCCCCTGTGTAGCCGATCATTATGGGCAGCAGATAGTTCAGCATGGGACCTATGACTGTAGCCAACGTCTCGTTGGGCAGCCACCCATTTTCCAAAAACAATGACGTGAAAAACCCCCAGGCGATAAATGCCGCAATGTTTGGCATAATCATGCCGCTCAGAAACCTACCGCCTTTTTGAACATTTTCTCTTACGCCGCTCTTTGTAACACTTTGAAAATTTCCCTTCATCTTAAAATTCTCCTTTCACATTATGTTACAAATGCCTGTGAGTCGAGTATAGCACGGATTTGCTCTTTTTTATCAGATGACTCGTTTAACTTTGGCAACGAGAAAATGTTGACAATTTTAAACGAGAATTTGACACATTTCAATAAAAAAAGTCTATTATAACAATAACGAATGCCTGTTAACGCACTTCTCTAACCCGAAAAAATGCCGGAACTTGCACCGAACTCCCCACAACCGCAAATACGGTCCTTATTACGCAGACAGGAGGCAGCAAAATGATACAATTCGGTGTAGACACTTTTATTTGGACCGAGGTGTTTCTCGAAAAAGACTTATGGATCATTCCTAAGGCGGAAGAATTAGGGTTTGTGGCGATTGATTTTGCCATTGCCCATCCCGATACCTTCCCGCTGGAAAAGGTAAAGGCCGAATTAGATAAAACGAATCTGAAAGTGGTCACCACTACTACACTGGGCAGAGATACCAATTTAATCAGTTCAGACGAAAATATTCGAAAGAACGCTGTGGCCTCTTTAATAAAACTAGTGGACATTAACCGTGAGCTGGGCTCTTCTGTTCTGGGTGGTGTGAACTACGCCGGTTGGGGCTGCCTGACAGGTAAGTCGAGGACAGATGCGGAGTGGGAATACTCGGTGGCGGGAATGCGCGAGGCGGCAAAGTATGCACTGGAAACCCACCCGTCGCTGTCCATCTGCGTAGAGCCGGTGAACCGCTTTGAGACACACTTCATCAATACGGCTGAGGACGGCCGGGCCTATTGCGAGGACGTGGGAACCGGCAACATGAAGGTTCATCTCGACTGCTTCCATATGATCCGGGAGGAGACCAGTTTCCGGGGCGCTGTGGAAACCTGCGGCAGAGAATACCTGGGCTATGTACACGTGTGTGAGAACAACCGGGGCATTCCCGGCACCGGCCTCGTCCCGTGGGTGGAATTCTTCACGGCACTGGAAAATGTCGGATACGAGGGGCTCTGCGTGATTGAATCGTTCGACCCAAGCTTTGAGGAACTTAATGCCAACTGCGCCATCTGGCGTAAATTTGCCGACACCGGCGAAGAGCTTGCCGTGAAGGGGCTGGCAAACCTCAAAAGAATCATAGCGGGCATCCAATGAAACCGCTCCCGTAAATTAAAATAGATATACGGAGGACAAAACAATGGCAAGACTGATAGATATTATGGGAAAATTTCCCTTTGCGCCTGAGGACAAGCATCCGGCACTGATCCGCAAATGCGATTATTCCACAGCGCTGTACCCTCCCAACGATGCCACCACCTCGGACAACACCTTTACGATGGTGGCCACCGATACCTTTATGCTGGGCATCTACGAGCTGGGCCCAGGCGGCGTGTTCTCCCCGCTGGATATTCATCCCGGGGATGAGTCCTACTATATCCTGAACGGGCCTGTGGTACAGCGAAGCGGTAACGGCCAGTTTGCGTGGCTGAAAACCGGAGAGGGCCTTTACATGCCCGAGGGCGCTTGGCACTGTTGTCATAATTTTAGCGACCAGAAGGCCCGCATCCTCTATTTCATCACCCCTAAGGCGTGGAGTGAAGAAATTCCGCCGGCTGTGATTCCGTCAGATGAGGAGACAAAATTTTACAAAGGACCAAACAATCAAACCCTGCCCGATATGCGCGGCAGAATCCAGGACATCTCCCGCCAGAGCTGCACCGACGATATCGGCTGCTGGCCGGTTGATCCCGCCGAGGCGCGTAAGACCGGCGCTGTCTATGGCGTGCGCGACTTTGAAAAGCTAAACAACGTGCACGGCACCCGACACCCGATGCTAATGCGCTTTATCACCAGCAACAACTACGGTCACTTTGGCGAGTTCGTCCTGCCGGCAGGCGGATATGGCCCGCGCTGTTCTGAGCCCGACCGCCATGAGGGTGACGCCGCGCTCTACTGCGTGGAGGGACCTGTCACAGTCAACCTGCCGGAAAAAGAGGAGAGCTTTATTCTGGAGCCGGAAGACACCTTTTTCCTGCCGGCAGGTACACAGTACCAGCTGGTTAACTTTGAAAACCATGTGGTGAAGACGGTATTTGCGGTCACAAAGCTATAGCAGTCAGCGTTATATACGTTATGCGTGATTGCACCTGCCAATGGGCTTTCCGCCCAAAAAAGTTGAGGTGACGATAATGAAGATCGCGGTGGGCTGCGACGAGGCAGCTCTGGTTTTTAAAAATGAAATCATGGTATATTTACAAAGTACCGGCCATACGGTAACGGATGTGGGCGTGTACGATAAAACCCCTGTACTGTATGCCGATACGGCGAAAAAGCTATGCGATATTCTGGAGAATGGAACCTGTGAGCGCGGCCTTTTATTTTGCGGTACCGGTATCGGAATGGCCATCACTGCCAACAAGATCCCCGGTATCCGCGCGGCCGTGGGACACGACATCTTTTCGGTGGAACGTTCAGTACGTAGTAATAACTGTCAGGTGCTGTGTATGGGTTCCCGCGTGATTGCGCCACAGCTTGCGGTCCTGCTGCTGGAGCGCTGGCTGGAATGCACCTTTGACGGTGGTCCCAGTGCAGCGAAAGTGGATCGCATTATGGAAATCGAACGGGAAGGCAGAGGTATAGAGCAATGCAAAGAATAATAAACGACCCCTATCAAGTAGTGGAAGAGATGCTGCAGGGCTTTGTAAAATGTCATTCAGACGTGTTGTATGCCGGCGAAAAAAATCCCCGCGTCATTATTTCTAACAAGGCCGGAGAGAGAGGCCGTGTTGGAATCGTGACCGGCGGCGGCAGCGGACATAAGCCGGCATTCATTGGGTACTGTGGCCGTAACATGGTGGACGCTGTGGCTGTGGGCGAAATTTTCTCCTCTCCAAGTGCCAAAAATTTTCTGGATGCATTCCGTGCAGCAGACAGTGGTGCCGGCGTCGCCTGCCTGTACGGCAACTATAGCGGCGACAACATGAATGTTAAGATGGCTCGGGAAATGGCCGAAGAGGAAGGCATAACGGTGAAAACAGTAATTGCCAACGACGACGTGGCCAGCGCGCCATCTATGGAGCGCGAAAAACGGCGTGGGGTGGCCGGCGAGATTTTTATGTGGAAAATTGGCGGTGCGGCAGCGGCTGACGGCAAGGATTTAGATGGTGTGATCGCCGCCGCGCAGGATGCAATGGATCATTGCCGCAGTATTTCCGTGGGCCTGGGGCCTTGTACGATCCCGGCTAATGGTAAACCCAATTTTCTTATTGAACCTGGCACCTTGGAATTTGGTATTGGGCATCACGGCGAACCCGGTATGCGGGTGGCACCACTTTCTACCGCTAATGAAATGGCACGGGATATGACAACCCAGATAGTCGAGGATCTGCCCTATGAAAACGGAGATGAGGTAGCCGTGTTGGTCAGCGGCCTTGGCGCGACCCCGGTAATGGAACAATACATCTTTTACAACGCCGTGCAGCGGGAACTTGACGTCAGGGGAATTTCAGTCTACCGGGCCTTTGTGGGGAATTATTTTACCTCGCTCGATATGAACGGCGTCACCCTGACGTTGATGAAACTGGATGATAAGCGTAAACGATATCTGGATTGGGAGGTCGAGACCGTGGGTATGAAGGTGGTGAAAAAGTAGATGTTACAGTCATTTTACAACAAGGACGCAGTGATCACTGTTTACCAAATGATAGATGCGATTGTGGAAGATGCTATGCGTCTGAGTAGGATCGACGGTGAGATCGGTGACGGAGATCACGGCGTAAATATGAGCAAGGGGTTTTCAATGGCCGGACAGCGGCTGGAAGACAAGATGACGTTGAACGAAGCCTTCGGAACCGTGGGCATAACGCTGATGGATGACATCGGCGGCTCCATGGGACCGATTTACGGCACCTTGTTTATTCGTATGGCACGGGCCCTGAAAGGGCATGAGAAAATTGATAAAACCCTGCTTCTGCAAGCAATGGAAAGCGCATTGGCCGGCGTGATGGACCTGACCGGAGCCAGAGTGGGCGATAAAACCCTTGTGGACAGCCTGGCAGCTGCCGTGGACGCCTATAGAAAAGCGGTAGACAGCGGGGCTGAATTTGCGGCGTGCATGCAAGCCATGGCAGACGGTGCCCAGGCGGGATTCGAACGTACCACCGACTTGGTGGCGAAGCTGGGCCGGGCCGCCCGCCTGGGTGAGCGCAGCCGCGGCGTACCTGACGCCGGTGCCGCCTCGTGCTGCTTGCTGCTGCAGACCCTGGCAGCCGCTGTGGTGGATCTGCTGACCACATAGTGCTTTATGAAGAAATGCCCGCCGCATATTACTCTTCCATCATAACTTCTTTGAGCGGAATCCGCTGGATCCTCTTGGCGTAGACCAGCATGAACAGTTCATATATCGCTACAAACGAAAATAACGCGATAATAAACGCCTGCATATCGAAACGGTACTCCGGCAGCCCCAGTACGCTGTTATCAAAAAACAGAAACATCATCAATTTCATCAAACCATACTGATATGCTGTTCCGAGAGCGAAGCCGATATAGGTTACCGGTCGGTAGCCGCTTAATATTGCGCCGCTGCATTCGCGGTCGGAGTAACCGAACACGCGCAGCATAACGATGGTTTTCGCGTTGCCTTTTATTACCGTTGTCACGGCGAGAAACAATGTAGTGACTGCCAAAACAACTCCGATACCAGCCATCATAACCGCCATCATATCGCTGGCTCCGACTTCGGAGATACTGAAGGACATGACAACTGTGGCGGCATAGCAAAAGGAAGCAAACCAGATGAAGAACACCAATGAAAACCGGCTTCGAAAGGTGCTTTGTTTTAATTCCTGTAAAAAAGGGGCGTCTGTTTTGCGCTTGCCGGCTGTCTTTGATTTCCGGATTTTAGCGTTATTGCCGCCCCTTATAAGTTCCAGCGCCGGACGTTTCAACTTACGATAACCGTACAATACTGCCAATAAAGAAAACAATAACGCAGGCAGTATAATCAAATACACAAGCAAAACCGGATTGAAATGAATCGACACATCAGGAAGAATACCGTCATTTCGTTGTTCACGGTAAAACATAGGCATAAACGCGAATGCTAAACCGAAACCAACAGCGGTTCCTGTAAAAACACTTAGTCCAAAGACCCAAAATCCCTTCGCTATTTTCCAGTTTGAGTATCCCAGCGCTTTTAAAATACCAAGCTCAGGCTTATGCGTGTCGATATAATGCTTGACATAGAACAGCAGCATAATCACCGTGGTCAACCCAAGCGCACCGCCGGTAAGAGCGCAAGTCATGTTGCCGGATGATACCGTCAAATCATAAATTATCATCATTTCCGGGTTTGTAATTTGGTCTTTGATTCGCGCCAGGTCGATGTTGGAGTTCAAAAACAAGGTGCAAATCAAGACGGCACAGGCACACATTATGAGAACACCAAATGATTTGGCGACGTCTTTAGGTCGGATTATCATGTCATCACCATCCAATCTGGCGGGCGTTTTTTCGTATATCATTACGATATGTTTCTGTGATTTTGCCACTATTCATTTTCACAACCGTATTAGCCATCTCCGCAATGTTCGAGTTATGTGTGACCATGACAACCGAAAATCCGATTTCCTTTTGCAGGCTGCATATATAATCCAATACCTGCCTGCCGGTTTCTTCGTCCAATGCACCGGTGGGTTCATCCAGAAACAGCACCTGTGGCTTTTTTGCCAGCGCTCTTGCGATAGATACCCGCTGCTGCTCGCCGCCGCTCAATTCAGAGGGCATTTTATACAGCTTTTCGCCCAAACCGACCGCTTCGATAATTTCACGGTAGTTTCGGTTTCTCGTTAAATCCGCCCCCATTTTTACATTTTTATCAACGTTAAGATTGGGAAGCAGATAATATTGCTGAAAAATGAACCCCACCTTTTCTTTACGAAAAGCCGTCAGTTTGTCATCACTCAAAGCGGTAATATCCACACCATCATAATTGACAGACCCGCTATCGGGACATTCCAAGCCGGATACGATATGCAGGAGCGTGGATTTCCCGGAACCTGATGCGCCGAGCAACACAGTGAAGTCACCATCGTTTATCTTTAGCGATACATCTTTCAAGGCAACAGTGGCGCTTTCCCCGGAACCATATGTTTTTGCTGCTTTCAATATCTCAATCATTTTTCGTTTCCTCACTTTTTATTTTAATCATTAACCCGGTAAACACTTCGGTCAATCTCGCATCTACCTCCCCATCGGTCAAACGGCTTACACCCGTGGCGCAAAGGCAGGCAATTCCATGTGAGAATATCCATATATTCTGATATAAATTGTATGCTTGTTGCTGCGAAAGTTCATATGCTTCCCGTAGAGAAACCAAAATCCTTTCGCTGTTGTCGTCAATGGCGGGAAGGATGTCATTAAGCGTAAATGCCGTTTCGCCCGCTTTCATAAATAATAATTCAAATAATTGGGGTTCTTCTCTGGCAAAGCGAATGTATTGCGTTCCGACCCCTTTAAAAGCAAGTTCTTCGGCAAGACCTTTTTCCACATAGCTGTTATACAAAGCTCTTGCGGCTGTGATGGTTTCCGCTTGTACTTCTTCCATGTTCCGAAACGCTGTAAAAATGGGACGGGATGAAGTTCCAAGCTCCGCTCCCAAGCCTCTGGCGGTAGTTCCCCTAATACCTTCTCTCCGCACAAGATTCAATGCAGCGGCAATAATTTCATCTCTCGAAAATTTTTGTTTAGGCGGCATATTCATTAACTCCAATCGCAACATACGTTGTATAACGTCTGTTTTATTATATAAAGATTCATGTTGTCTGTCAAGTTGATTCTGTAAATAACTTTGCAATCCATATTTATAACAAGATCGATGCCATTGTGGTCTTGACATTTCTCTTTAAAATGAATTTGACATTTATATAAGGCTGTGCTATTATAAAAAAACGAACATAGTTAGATAGATATTCACAAATGATATCCGCAGGTAAGGAGGCAAAAATATGCCATCAGGCCCCGTGCTGTCTGAAACAGATAAAAAGGAAATAAGGAAGAAACTTAAAGAAATATGTGAGAATTACTGGATAAGCCACGGTTACAAAAAAACAAGTATCAAGAGGCTTTGTACAAGCGCTGGAATTTCGATCGGAACATTTTACACGCTCTATCCAGCAAAAGAAGATTTGTTCGTAGAAACGATCGCTAACATTCAAAAGCGGCTGATGAAGGAAATTATTGACAGGAATGCAAGTAACCCAACAAAAGAAGGCTTTGGCCAATCATTGAAAGAGATTTTTAGAGTGTATGACAGTAAGCCGTTTTTGTATAACGTCAATACGCCGGATTTTCAATCATTCGTAACAAAGCTGTCTCCGGAAGCAATGGAAAAAATCCGCTTTAACGGCATAGAATTTTTCAGACAGATGATCCATGCGGCTAATCTCAATTTGAAGATTGAAGAATATAAAGCCTATGGAATTTTCTACGCGTTATTATATACCATCAACGCAAAGAAAACACTTTCCGCCACTTGCGACTATCTTGCAGTCTTTGATTTCATGGTGGATAACTTGATTCCCAATATTTTTGAATAGGCGTGACGAAAATGGATTTTGTGATGCCGGGTTATTAATACGAATCTTTTAAAGTCAGAGGAAAAAATTATGCCGCTTGAAATTAATCTTGCTTATAATGATCTTGATAAGATCCGGATACTCTTCCGTGAGTATACATCCATGTTAGGGGTTGATTTAAGGTTCCAGAATTACGATAATGAGTTTCAAAATCTTCCTGCCGACTATGCATTGCCTCGCGGCAGACTCTATATTGCGAATTACGATAACCAGTTAGCCGGATGCATTGCCCTTCGCCCCTTTGACAATCATTGCTGTGAAATGAAACGTCTGTTTGTCCGGCCGGAGTTCAGAGGGAAAAGAATCGGAAACGCTCTGGCAGAACAGGTTATCTCCGATGCGAAAGAAATGAGATACCAAGCCATGCTTTTGGACACTATGACTTCGCTTTCTGCATCGAATGTCCTTTACAAAAAGCTTGGTTTTTATGAAATTCCGCCTTATCGTTTTAACCCCTTACCGGATGTCCTTTTTTTAAAATTGAAACTTTAAAATTTTATTTTACAATTTTTTCGCTAACATTTCCGGATTCGTCGCATACTGCAATGCGGTCTGGTCTGTTATAATGCCGCTCTTCTTCAGGCGGAGCAATCCGGTGTCCATGGACATCATCTCATCGGAAGAAGAGGAGTACACAACACCGTCAATCTGCGGAATCTTATTATCGCGGATCATATTCCGGATGGCGGGTGTGACGGTCATGATCTCAAAGACCGGAATCCGTCCTCCGCTAATCGTAGGCACCAGCTGCTGGGATACCACGGCCTTCAGTACCATCGAGAGCTGAATCGCAATCTGGTGCTGTTGATTCGGCGGAAATACGTCGATAATACGGTCAATGGTATTGGCAGCGCCAATGGTATGCAGAGTGGAATAGATCACATGGCCTGTTTCAGCAGCCGTCATAGCTACCTGAATCGTCTCATAATCACGCATCTCTCCTAAGAGAATGGCATTGGGACTTTGACGGAGGGCTGCCCTCAGGGCCGTGACATAGCTTCTGGTATCGGTATTGATTTCACGCTGGCTGACAATGCTTTGCTTGTGATTATGGAGGAACTCCAAAGGATCCTCCAGCGTGATAATGTGGTCCTCTCTGGTGCTGTTAATGCGGTCGATAATACAGGTGAGCGTGGTAGATTTGCCGCTTCCGGCAGGGCCGGTCACCAATACAAGCCCCTTATTCACATCCGCCAGCGATAAAATATTCTCTCCGATTCCCATCTCCTTAGGATCCGGCAGATAAAAAGAGATTACACGCACTACGGCAGCGAGAGACCCCCGCTGCTTAAAGGTGCTGACACGGAAACGGGACACCCCCTTTAATGCAAAGGAGAAGTCATCGTCGCCGCTGCGGGTCAAGGGTGTTATATCCCGGTTATCGGCTAATTGATAGATCTGCCTGATCAAATCTTCCGTATCCGTAGGAATCAGCTTTTGCCCATCCAGCAGCTGTATCGCTCCGTCTACCTTCATAGAAAGCGGTTTGCCGGCTACAATGAAGACATCTGCCGCCCCCCGCGTTTTTGCTTCTGTCAATAGGTGGGTAATATCCATTTTAGTCCTCCATTAGATTCAGCCCTTCTTCCGGTTCCCACGCTGCAGTGCGGACAACCTCCCAGGCTTCAATTACATAGGATGTGCCGGCAGGGCGAAGCTTTACATACAGGCTTTGCGTGTCGTCAATCACATAGTATTCCTCAACGTCTTCTGCTGTCCCGCCGCCCTGTAAGGCTGCATCCAGAGCTGCGAGAGCCATCTCGGCTTCGTTGCAGGCGGCATAATAGGCCTGCGTTCTCGCGGCCAGCTTCTGACTGAGCTTCTGATCGCTGTTAGCGCTTACCAGCGAAAGGCTGGCAAACACTACAAGGCAGAGAAGTACAAAAATAATTAAGATGGAAGAAGAGCCGGTGCCGAAACCGGCCGACGATTTCTTACGAGTCATCATGGCTGTTCCTCCCCATTGTCTGTGTGTGCGAGGCTGGAGGAACCGTTATAAGAGGTAACATCCAGCTCATAAATGGAAACACCATCGTATTCATACTGGATTTTTGCATTGGCCAGGTTTTCGGAACGGTTTGTGATCGTAACCGTCAGCCGTACATTTTCCTCGGGGGCAAAAAGAATCTCCTGATCGTTCTGCACCGCGCCATCCAGATAAGAGACCAGCGCTTCGGAAGATCCGCCCGCAGAACGGAAAATCTCCGCCACGGACTGGCTGAAAGTAATCGCCTTATTCAGCTGCGCAGTATTCTCCTTAATCAGGTGTGCCCTCGCAAACAGCTGCACGCAGACGGCGCTGCAGAGCGAAAAAAACAGCAACCCTACGATTAGTTCTATTAAAAATAAGCTGGACTTATTACTTTTCTGCGCCATAAGCAGTCCTTTCCGGTCAATCACATTGTGTGGAGACCATAACGCGCGTCTCCTGATCGTGAATCCGTGTAAAAACTTCATACAAATGGTCCGTAACCTGGGTAATGGAAAAGTCCGCCACTTCCAGTATCTTTTGCCCTTCGCCCGGCTGATAAGTCTCCTCGCCCCGGATGGTCAGTTCCCAAAGGTATCCGTCATAAGCATAGATATAGGTCGAATAGGACGCTTCACTGTATGCCCGGGTCAGGCAAAGTACGGAATTCTCCACGGAGACGCCGCCCTCCCGGTCATTCTGCCGGATTTTCTCGGTTACATAAGCCAGGGCTGTGCGGGAGGAGTAATTCTCTTCCATTGCATTTACGGTAGATTGATAAACGTCGGCGCCAATCAGCACCACTGCCAGAGAACAAAAGGCAAGCACGAGAAAAAGCGTCAGTGTAAAGAGAAAGTCGCTTCGTATCCTCATTGACTCCCTCCAATCTCCAGAATGGTAACATCCGGCATCAGGTTACCGGCCACCGGCTGGTAGTCAATATAATATTTGGTTTCATCGTAAGTCAGGCCGTAATGTTCCTTCAGGTAAGTAATACTGGGCGGATAGCTTCCCTCTATGGCATAGCAGTGAATAATGTTCTGATGCAGTGCCTTTTCCAGGCTTTCTTTCTGCTTGGCCGATGCGGAATCGGATACGGAGGCCAGACCCTGTATAAACAATACCAGAATCACCAAAAAGCAAAGTGCCGGCAGCAAAAAGGAAAGGGAAGAAGAGGATTTCTTCTTAAAATGTTTCATAGGACCACCTTTTAGCCAATATTGGACATGATGCCCATCAGAGGCAGCATCACAGATAACAGGATCATTCCCACCAAAACGGAGAGAATCGCTACCAGTGTGGGTTCCAGCATAGCAACCTTGCGGTTGACTCTCTCATCAATATCTTCCTCATACTGATCGGCAACCTTCCGCATAACATCATCCAGAGAACCGGTGGATACACCGACGGTCACCATGCGGGCATACAGGCCGTCGAAGATCTCCGTTTTCCGCAGAGCCGAACCAAGATCCGCACCGCTTGCGATCTCTTCCTTACAGAGAGCAAGCTTATCCTGCAGCGCCTGGTGATTTACTAACGGTGTTACCATGTCTAAACTCTGGTCCGAATCCAGTCCGCTGCTTAAAGTCAGGGACATGCCATCCGCAAAGCGGCTGACGGCAATGGCCTGGTAAAGTCCTTTGGTGAAAAAGAAACGCCCGCCCCAGCGGGAAGCCAGTGCTTTTCCGTGCTGGGTCTTAAACATATAAACCAGCAGAAGGATCAGAACGGCAGCGATGATCAGGAATACCAGGCTATAACGGCTCAGCCAGGTGCCAATATCCAGGATCCCCTTAGAAATACCGGTCATTTCCGAACCAAGACTGACAAACACTTGATTAAAAATAGGCATAACCCTGGTAATCAGGACAAGGATTACGACCAGCATCATGCCAATCATAACCAGTGGATAGGTAATGGCACTTCGGATATTCGATGCGATATTCTCCTGGCGCCGGTAGTAGACCGCCAGGGAACCCAATACGGTATCCAGCTTACCGGCCTGCTCGCCGATATTCACCATGTCCAGCAGATACTGGGGGAAAACTCCGGATTCTGTCAGGGCATGGGTTACATTTCCGGAAGCTTCCAGTGCCTGATAGATCTTATCAAAGACCTCCTGGGCTTCCTTCGACTCGGAAGTGTCGCGCATGATGGAGATTCCTTCCAGAGAGGAAATGCCGGAGTGAAGAATCATAGCCATCTGTTCACAAAAAGAGGAAAGTTCGCTGTTGGTTAATTTCATATGTTTTACCTCAATATTTGTATTTTGTCTGATAATTATCTCCGTCACCGATAAGATCTCTGAGGTCCTTTTCCGATTGACTGGCGGCAAAGGTCGGATCCATCATTTTCCAGGTGGTTCCATCGAACTCAATAATTCCATTCACCCATCCCAGATCATCAATGTGCGTGCTGATCCAGGCATGATAGGCAGTTCCGGCATATCCAACTACCAGGCGTGTCGGAATCTGCTGGGTCCGCAGCATAGTAGCCATCACGGCGGCATAGTCAAAACAGATACCGGTACCCGAATGCAGAATCTCATCCACATTGGGAACATATCCGCTTTTTACACTGTTTGCCTTGTCATAATCATAGGTAATATTTTCAATGATGTAATTGTAAACATTCGTAACCACTTCCAGATCAGAACCGGCCCCTGCGGCAAGCTCAGCACCTTTGGCAATTGTTTGCGTGTCCGCATCAAAATCCACATATTGATTGGGATAGAGATAGGGAGAGAACTCATTGGCAATACGAACCTGCAGTTCCTTGGAAATGACCTGTGCATATAAGTCCGTACCGGCCTCCACATTTTCATAGACCGTAATCTTATATGTGCCGTCCCCTTCTGTCAGGGGAAAGGCCTCATAGTCACTATGCAGATAATAGGTGTATACTGCGTCTTGGGGTGTCTGGACTTGAATCTTCACCTTGCTGACAGTGCCGGTATATTTCGCCATAACATAGCCATCGTCCAGATGAGAGGCATCAATAGAAGCAAGGTCGTTGTCATAAATGACATCTCCGGAAGCTTCCGGAATCAGGATTACCGGAGTGTTCGAACGGAGGGGTTCCGGAGTCCCGGTAGTTTCGGTAACTTCCGGAGTCTCTGTAGTTTCTGTGGCTTCGGTAGTGCTGGAATTTTCACTGCCGGATGCAGCGTTTGTGGTAACAGCAGTTGTTTCAGTAGTCCCTTTGCCACATGCAGAGAGTAATAATGACAGCGCCAAGATGCAAAAAACAATTCGGTAGCGCATGAAAATCCTCCTGATGAGAATCAAAAGTCTCTTTTTGTATCTATAGAATACAAATCTTTCGATCCGAAAATAAGACCATAATTGCAGAGTTATGTGCATAAAACATAGTAAGGCCTATCGGAGAAAACCCTCCGTCAGCTTGAATGAAGTATATCATATTCGGTCATTGGACGTCAATCCTAAACGAAAATTGTAATGAGGGATTATGGAAGGAAATAAATACCGGAAATACCTACATCAAAGCCTGGCCGGCTTCGGATCGCTGGCCATGGCAATTCTTTTCTATTTTGTAATTGAAAAGCTGCGGGAGATTCTGTCTGCGGTGCATTTTGTAGTAGAAATTCTGAAGCCTTTTTTGTATGGGGGCGCCCTTGCCTTTGTTCTGACGCCTATGTGTGGCTGGCTGGAAGACAGGCTCTATCACGGCTTTCGGACCTGGCTAGGGGAGAAGAGAGGGGCAAAGGCAGCAAATACAATCAGTGTGGTTCTCGTACTTGGAATGCTGGCGGCCGTGGTATATGCCCTGGCGGCGATGATTTTGCCACAGTTGTTCTCCAGCCTGCAACGGCTTCTGGAATCACTTCCTGCTATGCTGGAGAGCGGGCGCCGGTGGAGTCAGGATCTGATCAGCCGTCATCCGATCCTGGAGGGGCTGGCCGGCGGACTCCCGGAGCAGCTGACAGCCTCGCTTCCGGAATGGCTGTCAGCTGTGCTGCTCCCCAACATGGAATCGATGGCAGAGGGATTTACGAACGGCGTGAGCAGTGTGGTAACACTTATCAAAAATCTGGCGGTGGGAGTGGCCTCCGGCATTTATTTCCTGTCCGGAAGAAGGCTGTTTGCGGCACAGGCGAAGAAGCTGCTTTACTGCCTGCTGTCCAGGGAGCGTGCAGAGACGGTGCTGGAGGTCTGCTTTGAAACGAACCGGATTTTCTCCGGCTTCATCGGCGCTAAGCTATTGGATTCTCTGATAATTGGAATTTTCTGTTTTATTGGGACGGCGGCCTTGGGGATTCCCTATGCCACCTTAATTGCCGTTATGGTAGGAGTTACAAACGTAATCCCGTTATTCGGGCCTTTTATCGGAGGAGTCCCCAGCGCGCTGCTGGTGCTGACGATCAGTCCGGTAAAGGGGCTGTATTTTCTGCTGTTTTTATTGGTACTGCAGCAGTTTGACAGCAATATACTGGAGCCGAAGATCGTGGGAGGTTCGACCGGACTGTCGGGCTTCTGGGTCATGTTTGCGCTTATGGTATTCGGTGGCTTATTTGGGTTCGTGGGAATGCTTCTGGGAATCCCGGTTTTTGCGGTACTGTACCATTTTCTGTCCAGGGCAATCCGGCGGAGGCTGGAGCAAAAAGGGTTGTCTCCCGAGAGCAGTTCCTATGTGGAATAAAAAAGAATAAAAAAATTTAAAAAAGTGCTTGACAAAAACGGAAAAAGGGAATATTCTTGTGTTATGGTTAATCAGTCAAGTAACTAACTAACCAAGCGGAGGTGTAAAATGAAGCTAGATGATGAGAGGCCCATCTTTATACAGATCGCGGAAGGCCTGGAGGATGGAATTTTATCCGGAGCTTTTCCGGAGGGGAGCCAGGTTCCCTCAATCACGGAATTTTCAGTGACCTATCAAATTAACCCCGCGACGGCATTGAAGGGAATTGCGATGCTGGTGGACGAGGGAACCGTATTTAAGAAGAGGGGTGTGGGGATGTTTGTGGCAGAGGGAGCCGTTCGGCAGGTTCAGGAGAAACGGAAGGAACAGTTTTACGATCGCTATATAGGATCGATGGTGGCAGAGGCAAGACGGCTGCAGCTAAGCCAGGAGGACATTCAGAAAATGGTGGGGAGGGGATTCAGAGATGAACAGCATTCAAATTCAGGGAATCAGTAAGAAATTTGGCAGTGTTGTGGCGCTGGATGGAATTAACCTTACGCTGGAGCAGGGAAAGATCTACGGACTTCTGGGGAGAAACGGAGCCGGTAAGACAACCTTGCTGAAGGTAATCACGAACCGGATCTTCGCCGATCAGGGAAGCGTAACGATTGATGGACAGGATCACCGGCAGGAGCATGCCCAGGCGGATATTTACCTGATGAGCGAGGCGGACATGTATCCGGAGGACTGCCGGCTGAAGAAGCTCTTTGGCCTTATGCCGGACTTCTATCCGGACTTTGACCGAGAATATGCACTCCGGCTGGCGGAGGAGTTCCATTTGCCCTTAAAGAAGAAGATAAAAGCGCTTTCCACGGGTTATATCTCCATCTATAAATTGATTCTGGCCTTATCCGTAAATACCCCGTATGTGTTCTTTGATGAACCGATTCTGGGGCTGGATGCCAACCACCGGGAACTGTTTTACCGGCGTTTAATTGAACGCTACAGCGAGAAGCCATGTACGATCGTGATTTCGACGCATTTAATCGAGGAGGTCTCCGGTATTGTGGAGGATGTAATTATTATTCACGATGGCAGGATTATTCGCAATGAGTCCAGAGAAAGTCTGCTGGCCTGTGGATATACAGTGGCGGGAAAAGCAGCCGATGTGGATGCCTTTATCCAGGGACGCGAAGTGCTGGGCGTAGAAGTGCTGGGAGGTCTGAAGACGGCCTATCTGCTGGGCAAGCCGCAGGATACCGGCGTCCCCTATACGCTGGAGGTGTCCCGTATGGATTTGCAGAAACTGTTTGTGAAGCTGACAGGGGATGAGGAGGTGCGCCGTGAAAGTTAAAGCAGCGGTTCGTTATCAAATAAAAGCCTTACGGTCGGATGTTCTGGTTATTTGCCTGCTCATTGCAGCGACTTATGCGGCCGGTACGATTTGGGCGGTAGTATCTCCTTCGTCCTTGGATGAAGGCGTGACCACGGTGGGCGGAACAGAGGCAATTGCAGTGATCTTTGTCTTCATCGCCGGGATTGCCAGTTTCAGATCCAATTTCTTACTGCTGATGCAGAATGGACTTGGGCGGAGACAGATTATAAAAAGCCAGATTGCTGCGGCAGCGGGTGTGAGCTTGATCCTGGCGGTTGTGACGGCAATATTTAATGAAATCGGGACTTGGATTTCGTCTCACCTTAATAACTTTAATTTTACGAACACGACCCTTGAGGTTTATCAAGAGAGCCTGGGGGACAGCGGCCTGATTATCCGGTTTGTTTTCACACTGTTCCTGCTGTTTGTGATGTACCTTGCCACATATGCTTTTGGCTACGTGCTTGGGGTATTTGGTTACCGGGGAGGGACGCCTGCAATTGTTGGAATGTCGGTTGGTCTTCCGGTAATACTGTTCATCCTGCTGCCGATTTGGGTCAGTTTTTTAAGTAAGGGAATGCAGGATAAGCTCCTGAGCTTTTTCCTCAATACCTTGCTGGGCGCAGGGATGCGTCAGCCTTGGCGGGGAGGCCTGACGTTTCTGGCGGCAGCCCTGATTCTGGGGGCATTCGGAGCCTGGCTGGCCGGCCGGGCACAGGTGAAAGAATAGCAGAAATGAAGAACGGCGGTTTTGGTGTCATCACAATCAAAACCGCCGTTCTATAAATTTTGTCTACAGTGCTTTCTGAATAACCTCTTTTACATGTGCCTTCGTTAATCCAAAGGCGTCCTTCAGATATGCCAGCGTACCTACCTGACCGAACCGGTCCTGCACGCCTACCCGCTTTAAGGGTACGCCCAGGCCTGCTTCTGCCATTACCTCGGCTACGGCACCGCCCAGTCCGCCGATAATGCTATGGTTCTCAAAAGTAACCACCAGCTTCTTACCTGCGGCTTCCTTACGAATCAGCTCCTCATCCAGGGGCTTCACGGTAAACATATCGGCCACTTCGACGGAAATTCCTTCGTCCTCCAGTTCTCTGGCGGCATTTAGTGCATCGTGGAGCACTTCTCCCATAGAGATCAGCAGCACATCGCGGCCTTCTTTGATAATATTACCCTTACCAATGGTGAAGGCAGAGCCTTCCGCATAGATCGGCACAGCGTCCTTCCGGTTCGCACGAATATAGTGTACGCCAGTCAGGCGGGCCAGCTCACGAATCAGCCAGGCCAGCTGTACCTGATCCGCCGGATCAAAGACCATCACTTCCGGAATGGTCCGCATAACGGCCACGTCTTCAAAAGTCGTGTGGGTTCCGCCGTTGGCGGCTACGCATACACCCGGATCGGATCCATAGATATTAATGGTATTTCCCGCATAGGCGCCGGACAGGAATATCTGATCCAGGGAACGTCTTGCGACAAAGGGCGCAAAGGTATGCACAAAAGGAACGATCCCCCGCATGGACATACCGGCAGCCAGCCCCATCATATTGGCTTCGGAAATTCCTACATTTAAAAACTGATCGGGATGGGCTTTCTGGATCTTCTTAAAGCCGGATGCTCCGGCCAGATCCGCATCCATCGCAAAGATCTTATCGTTCTCATCCATCAGGGAAATCAGGGTATCGGCAAATACTGCACGCAGCTCTTTCCCCTTTTCTTCCGTTGTCAGCTTCCACATGATTATTCCCCTCCATTCTCAGCCAGAAACGCTTCCAGACGCGCAATATCCGCATCGGTCGCTGCATCGGCTTCCGCATTGAATTTGGGAGCATGGTTATCGACCAATGCTTCCCAGTAAGGGGAGCCCTGGCCCTTAATCGTATCCATGACGATGCAGACCGCCTGATCCTTCACGGCACGCACTTCATTGATCGCGGCATCAATCGTGTCTTCCCGGGAGCCGTCCGTCCGAACCGTATAGAAACCAAAGGCTTTCATCTTCTCCGCAATATCAAACTGCTCGATAATATCCCTGGTCCAGCCGTCCAGCTGACGCTTATTTTCATCAATAATGACAATAACCTCATTTAACTTATGGGAGGCAATAAACTGGAAAGCTTCCCAGCATTGTCCTTCATTCAGCTCGCCATCCCCCACGACTAAGAATACACGCTGGTCAGAGCCGGCCATCCGGAAGGTATAGCCAATACCGGCTGCTGCCGAAGTACCCTGCCCCAGAGAACCGGTGGTGGCATCTACGCCGGGCGTCTTAGTCTTGTCCGGATGAGAGGGTAATTTAGTACCGCCTTCATTCAGCGTAAACAGAAAATCCTTCTCATAGTAGCCCTGCTCTGCCAGTGTGGCATAGAGAGCGGGGCCGGCATGCCCCTTAGAGAGAACCAGGTAATCCCGGTCCGGCCAGTTCGGATTCTTCGGATCATGGCGCATCTGTTTATTATATAGAACGCTTAAAAGTTCAATCACCGACATGGCACCGCCAAGGTGGCCGTACCGTCTCCATTTCAGCATCTGCAGCACATCTAGGCGGACTCTCGCAGAGCTGAGCTTTAATGCCTGTAATTCTGCTTTTTCCATTTGTGCAATCTCCTTATTCCCCCAATGCTTTTTTGAGCTTATCCTCAATTTCCGGCATCGACATGATATTATTTAAAAGAATTACGTTAGGTAAACTTTTTGTCTGCTTTTCTAAATCACCGCTTACGACATATAAATCTGAACCGGTAGATGCCGCGTCGATAATCGAGGCATGGCTCACTTTAATGGAATCATAACCTAAAGATGTCAGAACCCGTTCCACATTCATACGCATCAGAAGAGAAGAGCCCAGCCCGGATGCACAGCAGCATGTAACTGTTTTTATAGACATTTGCAATCTCCTTTACCATTATTCCCGTTTGCTCCGTTATTACTATAACATGGATTTTCCATAAGTAAAGAGTTTTCAGGGAGGTTATCAACTTTTTTCCGGATCTGTTCCGGCAGAGGTAAAAACTTCGTAAATCTCTTCCGTGGAAGAGGCATTCATTACCTTTTCCACCAGTGCTTCGTCGGTCAGGATAAAGGACAGTGCCCGCATATCTTCCATGTGGGAATCACTGTCGGTAGCCGACATGGCAATCAAAACACGGACAGGGGCGCTGTCCGAACCGAAATCCACCGGCTTTCGGAACCGTGTGACCGCCAGAGCCGATTGCTCCGCTCCCTGCTCGGGACGGCCATGAATCAAGGCGACGCCGGGCAGTATCATGTAATAAGGGCCAAACTCTAATGTGTTCCGGATAACTCCTTCCGCATAGCAGGCTTTGACACAACCCGTATCCAGAAGCGGCTTCAGGCTGAGACGGACGGCATCCTTCCAATCAGAGGCTTCCTCGATGATCTGTATATGTTGTTTTGTGAAAAAGGTTGTCTGCATATAGAATTCCTTCTTTATCGGAATATTCTGGAAAAGAAGCTTCCAGACATATATTTGCCGGTTTTGGTGATGTTATCTAAAGGTCGCTTATTATTATAGCGTAAAATCTCAGGTAAATAAAGAGGGAAAATAAAGTTTGGGAGAAAGTTTCCTTTTCCCCATTTCTATGCTATACTAGCAGACAGGTGAAAAAAATGGACTACATTGTATTTGATTTGGAGTGGAACCAATGTCCTCAAGGGAAGGCGAAAGAGAACCCGAGACTGCCCTTTGAGATCATTGAAATAGGTGCCATTAAATTAAATGAAAATAGGGAAGAGACCGGGCGTTTTCACGAGGTAATACGGCCGCTGGTTTATCGACGCCTCCATTTCCGTACTAAGGAAGTGATTCCGATGAGTCAGGAAGAGCTGATGGGAGCCAGGACCTTCTCCCCGGTGGTGAGAGACTTTTTGCATTGGTGCGGAGAGGACTGCAAGTTCGTGACCTGGGGAAGCCTGGATCTGAATGAGCTTCAGCGCAACATGGATTACTACCGGATTAATAACCCCCTTCCCTATCCGTTGTTTTTCTATGATCTGCAAAAGATGTTCAGCCTGCTGTACGATGACGGTAAAAGCCGCTGGTCTCTGGAGGATGCGGTGAAATACCTGGGAATTCCGCAGTCGCTTCCTTTTCACAGAGCCATGGACGATACCTTCTACACGGCGGCAGTTATGCAGAAAATGGACCTGCCGGCGGTATGTGGGTATGAGTCGATTGATTACCACCGTCTGCCTCAGACGAAGCAGGAAGAGATTTTTCGGGACTTCAATACCTATACGAAATATGTTTCCAGGCCCTTTGCTTCAAAGGAAGAGGCCATGTCGGATAAAACCGTGCTGAGCCTGCGGTGCTGCTGCAGCCTTCCGGTTCTGAAGCGGATCCGTTGGTTTTCCGCCGGAACCGGCACATATCTGGCATTGATTCAGTGCCCCAGGCACGGATATATAAAGGGAAAGATTCGCATTAAGAAGACGGGAGACGGACGGATCTTTGTGGTGAAGACGGTCAAACCTGCCGATGCGGAAGCCATTCGCAAGGTGAAAGAGAAGCGGGAGCAGGTGCGGGAACGCCGCAGAGAGAGACGCAATAAGAACAGAAGAAAAGCAGAGGCGTGAACCTCTGCTTTTCTTCTGCTTCCGGGTCATTCTTGCGCTTGTGTTCCGTCTTCGATCAGTACGGTCATCACACCGCCGCAGACCATTCCTTCCGACTCGGCCACTTCACCGGTCATATCAATGTCCATCAGCCGGTAAGTCCCTGTGCCGATCATGCGGACTGCCTGCTGGATGACGGCTCCTTCGCTGCAGCCGCCGCCAATCGTACCGGTAACCTGGCCGGCCTCGTTTACAGCCATTTTCGCACCGGCGGCCCGGGGCGTAGAGCCTTTGGACTCCAGAATGGTTACAATCGCCTGTGGGTTCTGGTTCTCCGCCAGACAGCGGATCATCTCCAGCTCCAGATCGGAATGGTTGACAGGATGGGCGGCCTTGCCCGGAAGCCGCTTATAGGTGATCATTTCGGCCAGTATTGCCACGGCGATTTCTGCCGGCGTTACGGCACCGATATCTAAGCCTACCGGCGTGCAGATCCGCTGCAGCCAGTCTGAGTCCAGTCCTTCCTCTTCCAGCATGCCAAGCAGTCCTTTTATGCGCCGCCTGGAACCAATCATGCCAAGATAGGCAGGAGAAGCCTGGCGGGAAAGCTCCCGCAGGCAGTCGCCGTCATAGCGGTGGCCTCTGGTCAGGATTACCACATAGTCATAAGAGGACAGGCGGAGATCCTGGATCGCTGCCGCAAAAGGCCTGCAGATCACCTCCTGTGCCATAGGGAAACGCACGCTGTTAGCAAAGGAAGGCCGGTCGTCAATAACGGTAACCGCAAATCCGGTTTTGGCCGCAAAATCGCACAGCGGCAGGGAAATATGTCCTCCGCCCAGCACAATTATGCGCTCTGAAGGAGTCACTGGCTCGAGCATGGTAAATCCCTGTGGACCGCAGGTGAATCGAGGCTCCTGTCGGTCATCCGCCAGCGGAACGAGAGCGCGGGTCAGTCCGTCCTTTAATGTACCGGCGTTTCCGGCGCCCTGTGTCTGAATACCAATTCCCTCGCCCTTTTGCAAGTGGGTCAGAACTTCTTCATAGAAATTTTGGCTGCTCAAAGAAATCTCCCCTTTCTTCTTTTTTTGGATAACCGCATCTTGATTTTTTTGCGTCGTTTTTTTCGATAGACCCAGGAATTCCGATAGGTCCGCCTTCTGCGCTTGCGCTGTATCCAGGGCCAAAGAAATAGAATCAACAGGATAATCAGAATGATAGCGGCAGCCAGGACGACCCATTTCCAGGAGAACCAGCTGCTTTCGGACTGGCCGGAACCGGAACTGTCCTCGGCGTCTTCTTCAGAGGCTTTCGTAGTGCTGAAGCTGAACACGTCTCCTTCATCCCGCTTTACCGTCAGATTTGCCTGCCCTACCTGATGGCCTCCATAAGAATAGGTAACGGTCGCCAGTGTGTTAGGTCCGGAGACGCTGTCTCCCCAGGCAAACTCTGTATTAAGGGCGCTAAAGGGGACGGAGTTAGGGAGCAGAATCCAGTCATCATCCGAAACAGACAGAGACAGAATATTGCTGCCTAAGAAAGAATTGTCCTCCAGCATAGAATTATTCAGGTTGTACTCGGTGTCGCTTTCGGACACATTATGAATGGTATAATTGTCAAAACCATAATCAAAGAGTGCCCGGGTAGTAGAATAGTGATCCGTAGAGGCCTGACCGCCCATGACGACGCAGATCAGATCCAAGTTATCCTTGACGGCATAGGTGACCAGTGTGTAGCCGGCCAGCTGGGTAAAGCCGGTCTTTCCGGCAATGGCATAGTCATAATGCAAGTCTCCGCTGGCCAGGAGCTTGTGCTTCATGGAAATTGCCAAAGACTGCGGATTCTTATTCGTGGCGGGCAGGGAATAGCTGGTAGCAGAGTTAATCTCCAGATAATCCGGATTCTGAATCGCAGCCCTCATAATCAAGGCCATATCATGTGCTGTCGTCTGGTGACTGGGGTTGTTTAGCCCGGAGGGGTTAGTGAAATTCGTATTTGTACAACCCAGCTCCTTCGCCCTCTGGTTCATCAGCTCCGCAAAGGATTCAATGGAGCCTGAGACATGCTCTGCGAGAGCCTGTGCTACTTCATTGGCAGAGGCAATCAACATGGCATAGAGGCAGTCCTTAACGCTAAGCCGCTCTCCTTCGGTCCGGGCAATACTGCTGCTGCCGGCTTCCAGCTCATGGGTAGCCCGGTAGGAGAAAGTGACCGTCTCGTCCAGCGAACAGTTCTCAATCGTAAGAAGAGCGGTCATGATCTTCGTGATGCTGGCAGGAAAATAGGGAGTATCCGCGTCCTTGGCATACAGAATCGCACCGGTTTTGGCCTCGACTAATATAGCGGAGGGGGCCGCGACAGACGGTGCTTTCGGAAGGTTCGAAATCATCGTCATATCCCATAACGGTGCGTTTACTTCGGCATATACCGGCAAAGGCGCCAGTATTGTAATTAGAACCAATAAAACTGCCAGGACAGAATGCGTCCATCGCTTTATCATCGCAGTGTCAATCTCCTTGTTATAGAAAATGATGTAAATCTGGGATGAGTATACCCCATTTGCCACGCTTTTTCAAGGCTTTTTGGATTAGTATACGAAAAGAGATGGCAAAAAGCGGTGGAAAAAAGTCTGGATATGGGGTAGAATAATAGTAATCTGACGGGATTTAATTTCCCCCGGAGGTAACGCAATTTTATTCGGGAGGTTTTATAACATGCGGCTGAAAAATGTGCCTGGATCCAGAGAAGTCATTGAGGGGAGTGCGTATAACATACTCGCCCCGGAGCAATATCGGGGGAAATGGCAGGAGTTTCTTGGGAACGGGAATCCGATCCATATTGAAATCGGAATGGGGAAGGGGCGTTTTCTAATGACATTGGCGGCGCTTCATCCGGATGGCGAATATGTTGGGATTGAGAAGTATTCCAGTGTTTTGATCCGGGCCGTACAGAAGCAGGAGGAGCGGAGGCTTCCCAATCTGCATTTTATCCGCATGGATGCAGAGGAGATCCAGAAGGTCTTTGGGCCGGGAGAGGTAGGACGGATTTATCTGAATTTCTCAGATCCGTGGCCGAAGGATCGTCATGCGAAGAGACGCTTAACATCAAAGGAATTCCTAAAGCGTTATGAAGGAATTCTGACGCCGGATGGCGTGCTGGAGTTCAAGACGGATAATCGGAAGTTATTTGATTTCTCTCTGGAATCCGCAGCGGAAGCCGGATGGAAGCTCCAGGAGTGCACCTTTGATCTTCATCAGGAAGAGGCGATGGTCCGGGAAAATGTCATGACCGAATACGAAGAGCGCTTCTCGGCAGAGGGCAATCCAATTTGTAAAATGGTGATTACACAGGTATAGAACGGCCGCCGCTCCCATATACTAGAAGGAACGAAATATATCGGGGGCAATATGGCAAAGCAAAAGGGTTGGCAGAAGACACTGGGCAAAATGACCGGGCAGAACCGGTCTCTGGATCGTAAGATGTTTCAAGTTAAGAAAAACCTGGATGAAGTGAATAAATTGTTGAGCAAAGACAAGAAGTAGGAGGAACAGACATGGCGAAAATTTTTACAGACAGCAATTTTGAAGAGGAAGTATTAAAGGCGGACAAGCCGGTACTGGTGGATTTCTATGCGGACTGGTGCGGCCCCTGCAAAATGATGGCTCCAATTCTGGAGCAGCTGGCAGCGAAGTACGAGGACCAGGCGGTTATCGGTAAGCTAAATGTGGATGATAATGGAGAGACTGCGATGGCCTATCAGGTGCGTTCTATTCCGTATATGGTGATTTTTAAGAACGGCGAGGCAGTGGATTCCATCCTGGGCGCGGTTCCGGCGGAGACGCTTGAAGAGACGTTGAAGAGAGCGCTGTAAAGAGGGTGAATTTAGGAGTCGGGTGCTTCCGGCAGAGAAATGAAAGATTTGGGAAGGATTTTGAAAGGTTTTTGAAAAAACTGTCAAAAAGGGCTTGCATTTCTCTGGTGGTTGGGATATAATGTACCTCGTTCCTGTGAAAAAGGACGGGTCATTAGCTCAGTTGGTAGAGCACCTGACTCTTAATCAGGGTGTCTAGGGTTCGAACCCCTAATGACCCACTATAAAGCATTGCTTTGGCGGCTCGGAACGCTGGGGCGGTGCTTTTCTTTTTGTTCAGGAAATACGTGGTTTTCTTGGATACAAAACCCCAGTTGAATTTCGGTTGGAGACCCTTAAAAATATTGTCTAGAAAAGTGTTGACAATCCAAATGTGCTGTTAAGTAAGTATCAATTGGAGAGAGAAGCGGAATCAATTTCCGCAGGTGCTTTTCTTTTTAGGAACAAATCGATTCAGCTACCCACAAAAGAGCAAATATAAAAATAGCATGTCCTTTGCATAATTGCACCCTTTTACAACTCTTGTCATATAATATTTTACGTCTGATAAAGGCGAATTAAATTAAGAGGAGAGATAGAATATGAATAACAATTGTTGTAATAGAGAGAGGAATGATATCCAGGAAGGGATTCAGGACATACGCGAAGGCTTAAAGGATATCTGTGAAGGTCTTAATGATCTTAATGAGGGTAAGAAAGATATTCAAGAAGGGATTTTCGATATCGAGGAAGCGTTAAAGGATCTTCGTGAAGGCCTGAATGACCTCAATGAAGCAGAAAAAGATATTCGCGAAGGAGTTTGTGATATCGAAGAAGGTCTGGAAGATATCATTCGAGGATTAAAAAATAAGAAATAGGGTGTAAACGATTATTCTTTGAAATGATAACGGATATGAGAAGATTCCAAAGAGGACTTATTGATAGATAAATAAATACAGCCCTCTTTATGGTATCATTGCAATAAAAATACCATAAAGAGGGCTTTTCTAAGATAGCTTAAAAAGAATCTGTGCATACGACGAACTCCAACGACCGGTTTGGTGGAGCCAAACGTATTTAATGAAAAATTGATTATCGCTCACACAGGCAAAAAATTTACCGTCATAATAAAAACCGTATTCACCAAACATTTTCTTGTACGTTATATTGCCTATGCTGCTTATCTGTTCGTAAACATGATCAACAAAATCTAAAGTCGAAGCCATAAATCCTCCGCCTATGTACGCCATTTTTTACATTGTGCTATACGTTTGCCATCGTCCCCCTGTTCTTTGTCATATGCAAACTGATTTAGCAAATCACATGGGAAATCACTACATTCGCCACAATGTTTCAGCTTCTTTTCCTCGCAGCAGGATTTTACGGGACAGGCTTCTCTCCAAAAAGGCTTGTCAATATTGACACAAAACTGGATCCGTACAAACCGCTGATAGACCAGTGGCTTATGGATGACAAAAAGGCAACACGCAAGCAACGGCACACGGCTAAACGGGTGTATGTCCGTCTAACAAAAGAAGCGGGGGGATTCAACTGCTCTTACCGGCTGGTAGCAGACTATGTGAAAGAAAAGAAGAAACGACTGCACCTTGAAAACAAAGATAAAAGAAAAGCGCCGCTCATCCATTATCCCAGGTCTGAGAAGGACCTATATAACTATGCGGGGTTGCCGCTATACAGCCCCACCACTCACCTCCTCAGGTTCTGTAGTATGCCAACGGTGTACAAGAGGAGAATAACAAGAAAAAAGAACGAAAGGAAGATGGAGTTTGAAGCGTTTCATAACCCCATCGGTACCTTTCGCAGAAAGGCGGTTTATAACTATGAGAGGAAAATATTTAGTTGTTGGATTTTTAGTTGCAACATTGCTTTTCACAAGTTTGGGGTTTTCCTATAATGCTAAAATGGAAGTAATAAATCAACAGATAGAAGAACTGGAAGAGTTAACTGATAGTGAGGATATAGTTTATATTGGAACTGTAGATAAAAGCGATAAACTATATTCAAAAGATCTGATCTTTCAAGATGAAAATTTTGAGTATTATGTAGATACCGGGAAACAGTGGCGCTTATTCTGCTCAAATTAAATCAAGTTCATCAGAATTAAGAATCTGGAATGGAAAAGAGTTTTATGAGTTCAGTATTATTGTAGATGTCGAATTTGAAACTAGGGGCAAAATTCAAAAGGAATATAACATAGATATTGATGTAAATACTGGTGAAATACTTGACTTTGTTTGGACATTGAACTAATGTAATATGAAAGCAAATAGGCTGGAGCTTTATACGCCAGCCTATTTAGACTTTCAAAGCATATATTAAAATGTGAGGGGAGGGAATTATGAGAAGGAATGTTAAGCGTACAATACAGTTTGTGACATTTTTGGTATGTGCTATGATAATATATACTATGGCAGTTAATAATACGGCTTATCTGAAGAAACCAGACAAGATTCAGATTATAAGTGGTGAGAATATTACAGAATATTTAAAGGATACGGCAGAGTATGCTTCAATATATAAAGTCATAAAAGAGGCATGGGAAGAAACTACGGTTCATAATAATCACCCTGTTGCTATACTATTGGCATATATGAACCCGGATGAAGTTGAGCAAATCACCATAGAAGTCCGCTTCTATTATAAAAACAGTACTACGGTTAAACGAGGAGAGTCCAAATTGGCGGTTCAGTATTACTCGTTTTTTCCGATGGATGATGAGTTATCTATGGTTGCGTTGACAGAAGAAGGTGACTATGCTAGTGATGCAGTTCTTTATACTATTTCATTTACGGATGAACAAAGAGGAGAATTGAAAGAGCTATGCTTAACTAACATCAAATGAGATAAAATCATGTTATTAAAGGTTTGAATATTGATGCTGTCTTAATATGTAATATATAGCATTGCTTTGGCGACTCGGAACGCTGGGGCGGTGCTTTTCTTTTTGTCCAGGAAATACGTGGTTTTCCGGACAAAAAGAAGTATGTTGAAATGGTTTGCAATCATGGGGATTGGTTGCAGTCAAGAATTTGAAACTAGGGGCAAATTAAGATTTAGGCTCTTTTTCTATGGGCATATATCGCTATGGATACCAAGCAACAAGAGGAAGCAGTTTGCTTCATTACAACAGAGATATACAATTGGTTTACTGAACTGCGGGATTTTCAATATGGTGACAGAGACAGGATAGGGAATGGGGTCAAGCTTTTGTATGAACGATATATATAAGAAAAAGGAATCTCATTTAGTGACGAATATTTAAGCTTTTTCCTGAGTCTTTGATTCTTATGTTAATTGTAAAAAGTTCCGCCTCGTTTTTGTGGTAATCCCATTTTTAGGGAAATTTCTTCGTTGTTTTAGAATTTAGCGTGAATCATTCAGCCTAACGATGGAAAGAAGCGAAAAATACTTGACACGTTACCGGAGTTAAGCTAATGTGGTTGATGAGAGTCAGCCGCGCTAAAGGAAGAGAAAGCAGTGCTGTGCTATATACAAGACTCAGCCGGAGGTATCATGTATGTTTTCTGAAATAGAAAATAAGGATAAGCTATATCTTAGAATATTAGATCAATTTCAAGAGCTGATTATTGCGGGGGAACTTAAGCCAGGCCATAAGCTTCCGCCGGAGCGCCAATTAGCGGAACAGTTAGGTGTGAGTCGGCCGGCACTAAAACAAGCTCTGAGTATATTGGAGGCCTTGCATATTGTGGATTGCCGACAAGGTAACGGTAATTATATATTGCCGTTTGGAGGAAATTTGTTTAACCCGATTATCATGGGGTTTTATACAAATAAAGGGGACTTCGATGATATTCTCGAGTTTCGTTTAATTATTGAAGTACAAATCATCAAATTGGTTACGCTTAAGGCCACAGAAGAACAGATACAGGAATTGGAAGAAATTGTAGCGCAGATGGAGAATTTTCAAAGCCTGGAAACAAGGGTGGAATTAAATAACCGTTTTCATTATACTTTGATCAAGCTAAGCGGGAACTCCCTGGTTACCGCGATTTACGATAGTATTTTAACGTTGATCGGCGAACAAATTCATACAACAAAAGGTGAAAACTTTCGCAATTATCATCAGAAAATTGTCGACGGTATACGCAGCAAAAATCCTGAAACAGCGGCAAGCTATATGATCGAGCATTTTACCAGCAAATTTCCTAATTATGAATACTATCATAAGCTTTAAAAGAACAGGGGGCAGAATACCTTTTCCCCCTGTTTCTTTTACATGTCTGAAGCAGCTTTTTAAGCCGTAGTAGTTTTTTTGGTTTCAATAGGTTTTAGCCCAACCCCAAGGAATCCCCAAATAATGGCGATAATAACTCCGGTGTAACATAGGACTGCCCAAGGAGCATATTCGAAGGTGGATACACCTAATGTGCTGGCCATATATGCTCCGCCCGCTGACCACGGCACCAGGGGAATGATCACGGTGCCGGCATCCTCCAAAATCATCGAGAGGTTCTTGGCATGTAATCCGCGCTCTTTAAAAGCCTCCTTAAATAGCTCGCCGCTTAAAAGGATTGGCACATAAGCATTCCCGGCTACAATCGAGACAACCACAGTGGCAATACACGTTACCAGAACCAGAGAACCGTTGGATTTCGCGAATGTGCGGAGCTTGGCGAGAATAATGTTCATAAAACCGGCGGCAGTCATAATTCCCGCGAAAGCAAAGGAACATAGAACCTTTAGCATGGTGGACATCATGCTGGACATGCCGCCGCGTTCCAATAAAGTCACCACACCGGGGGCAAGCGTTTCAGGATTTACCAAGTTGATCATGGAAACCTTAAAACCGCCATAGGAAGCCGCGATTGTTTCCGCCAAAGTGTTGCCTTGAAAAATCATCGCCAAAACCATTGCGGTGAGCGAGGCAAAAAACATTACCGGAATAGGCGGTTTCCCCATTATCGAGCCGACAAGCACAATGGCCAAAGGCAATAATAACAACACATTAAAGTTAAAGGACGAGGAAAGTCCGGTCATCATGTCTAAGGTCACGCTCACATCTACTCCGGATACAACCGCACTGGAACGACCTGCAAAAAAGTACACAATTAAACAGATAACGCTTACTGGAATAGTAGTATACACCATGTGGCCAACATGCTCAAACAAGGTACAGCCGGCGGCTACAGGCGCCAGGTTTGTGGTATCGGACAGCGGGGACATCTTGTCGCCCAAATAGGCACCGGAGATAATTGCGCCGGCAGCTGCGCCCAGATTTACCCCCAACCCGGCGGCCACCCCGATCAATGCCAGACCAACGGTACCTGCCGAACCAAAGGAGGTGCCTGTACATATGGAGACAATAGAGGTAATGATAAACGCACTTACTAAAAAAAGAGACGGATTGAGTAGCTTTAAGCCATAATAGATCAGCATCGGAATTGTGCCGGATAAAATCCAAGTGCCAATAATCATGCCCACAAATACAAAGATGAAAATAGCCATAAACGCTTTACCGACTTTTTCGCTGATCGCGTCGCTGATCTCTTTCCAGGTGGTACCGTACAGCATGGCGATTATACCGGCAAAAAGAGCGGATATCAGAAGTAAGAACTCCACGCTGAAACGGTAAACGCCGAAGCCTACGCCTAAAATTACCGCTAAGGCAAGAACGGGCAGCAGCGCCACGATGAAGGATGCCTCTTTCTTAGTTTTCATAAAATATCCTCCTTATATAATTTTAATTTTTTCGCAAACCGCAAATTATGCTCCATGATATTAGCGGATTGCTACGCACTTTGTGCTTCCGCAATCCTAAAAACATTCGAAATCTGTCCTATTCGGGATACTTTCATAAAAAGTATGACCTTTTGACCCTGGTATCATATCGTAACGCCATATTTTTCCGTATATTTGCGATACTCATCGGCCAGCATTTTAGTAAAATCTCCGGGAACCTTAATGCCGATTTTTTTACCGTCGATTTCTTTAACCGGCGTAACCTCGCCAACAGTGCCGCAGATAAAAACCTCGTCGGCATTGTAGAACTCCGATACGGAAACATTGCGCTCTTCAACCGGCATCCCTTTGGCTAAGGCAATTTCCTTAATGGTTTTGCGTGTAATTCCCGGCAGTTGGCAATCCACTGTGGGGAAAATCACAACGCCGTCTTTTACCATCTGCAGATTGGTGCTGTTCGTCTCGGCCACAAAACCGTTTTGATCCAGCATGATGGCTTCCTCCGCACCTTGACGCAGAGCCTCCATAGCGGCCATGATCTGATTGAGCTGATTGCAGCAATGAATTTTAGGGTCCATGTATAGGGGCGAATAGCGCTTTAGGGTTGAGGTAATCAGCGTGATGCCCTCTTTGTTAAATATCGGTGGCTTTTCATCAACACAAATTACAATTGAGGACTTGGTAATGTTCAGACTCGGATGCATCCCTGTTTGCGCTTTAAAACCACGGGTGATCTGTAACCGCATATGTATATTGTCAATTCCCAAAGCGATATTCTTGCGGACCAGTTCCTTGACAACCTCGATCAGCTCCTCCTGTGTCATGCCTACTTCAATTTCCAATGTTTTGCAGGATTCAAAAAGCCGTTTTACATGTTCTTTCAACATATAAACTCGATTGCCATATACTCGAATCCCCTCATACACACCATCACCATGCTGAAAGCCGCTGTCATAAACAGAGATAACCGCCTCAGACTTTTTTACGTATTCGCCATTGACATAGAGTATCGTGTCCGTTACGGGCTTGCCTTGAAACATAATAGTACCGTCGCTGCTGAGTTGAGAGAGTTTATTCATATTCTACACCTCCGTTTTATTTTGGTAAAATGGCTTTACCAATTTGTGCTTAAATTATAGAGCCGGCAATTTAATTTGTCAAGCAAAATTCCATAACTTTTAGAATTTTCTGGTTGATCGCTGATAATGCCTATGCATTTGTAAAATTAACCGTTTATTACTATAAAGGCCAATAGTTTTATTGCAGGCAGCAAGAATACTGGATAATTTCCAATAACCATGATATTGCAATAATATAATAGAAAGTACTCTTGATAAAGTGGTTGAAAGATTAGAAAGGAGGAGACAGGATCGCCGTGGCTAAAATTTTAAAATACTAATTGTATATGTATTTGTGGACACATACTTGAGGGAGCCAGAAAAATCTGGCTCCCTTTCGTTTCACCTCACATGTACATTAGATTATTGTTTTTGCAGAACAATTTTTAGCGGAATACATATGGCGGCAGTAAATATTCCGGCTACAATCGCTTCGGGAATACCATTGGCTGCGATAATCCCTAAAATCACTTTGTAAACCGCATCTAAAGCTACGTTTCTTACAGCGGCATACGAATCCTTAAAGAAGAAGAAAATCAGATGCATTACGAGCAAAGTGTTTGTAAGGGAACCAACAACACCGGAAATGGTAAGGCATACGATGTCAAGCTTATTGCCGCACATTTTTTTCAATCCTTTGTAAACAAACCATGGGAAGATCCCCACCAAAATTCGCGGCACAAAGCAGACAATAAGTGCCAATGGACTTCCGTGGTCTGTAGCAGGCATGGGAATAAGCGGTGAGAAAACAAAGGAGGATATTGCCGGCGTCATCGTATTGTTGATCAGGCTGGTTACTCCGAATAAAAATCCCAAAACGCCCCCACATTTGGGACCCAGCAGAATTGCGCCGATAATCACCGGAATATGTATAATCGTTGCTTTGATAAACGGCAGCTGGATATAGCCGATAGGCGTAAATGCCAGAACAAAAATAATTGCGGCAAACATTCCCATTAGCGTGAGTTTTGTTGATTTACTTTGAATATTCATTTGAAGCACTCTCCTTTAATTTATATAACGTAAACGCCCAGATGATTGAGGGCGGCACGGATAATTACCGTGACATCAGCAAGCGCCCCTTTCCCCTCGTATCCACAAGCGAGCCGGGCTATGCGCGGCTCAATCAGAGTCCACCCCCGCTGCTGTAATACTTGCAGATTGTTCTGTGTCGCTTCGTTTTCGTACATCCTTGTATTCATGGCGGGAGCAATCAGCTTTGGAATGCCATGCGTCGCCAGAACCATTGAAGTCAGCATATCGTCGGCAATTCCGTTTGCTATTTTTCCGATAATATTAGCAGTTGCGGGGGCAATTAATAACAAATCCGCCTTTTGAGGCAGTGAAACATGTACAATCTCTTCAGGATTA
>Ga0154000_1000034_pt1 | contig 49992 bp, 37 predicted proteins | sample TSNC084MetaG_FD_104674 | JGI IMG/M metagenome (GOLD analysis project Ga0154000, IMG submission 104674) | Attine ant fungus gardens microbial communities from North Carolina, USA - TSNC084 MetaG | ecosystem: Host-associated > Fungi > Mycelium > Unclassified | place: USA: North Carolina, Lumber... | reverse complement strand
ATCAGGCAGAGGATTTTCTGTGGACTGCCGGATTTTTAGCGGAACTTGGTTACCAGGAGATCAATCTGAATCTGGGCTGTCCTTCCGGTACGGTGGTATCCAAGGGAAGAGGAGCCGGTTTTTTGGCGAGGCCAGAAGAGTTGGAACGCTGCCTGGATCAAATTTTTTCTAAGGTACAAGTGAAGGTCTCCATTAAGACCAGGATTGGTATACAAAGTCACGAGGAATTTCAAGTGCTCCTGCCGCTGTTTAACAAGTACCCGTTAGAGGAACTGATTATCCATCCCAGAATCCGGACGGATTTTTACCGGAACCAGCCAAATCTGGAGGTATATCAAGAAGCGGTGGAGTCCAGTAAAAATCCTATTTGCTATAACGGAGATCTTTTTACTTTGGCGGACTACCAGGCCTTGAGAGCACGTTTTCCAGATCAGAAGGCGGTAATGCTGGGGAGAGGACTGATTGCAAATCCTGGTCTGGCAGAGCGGCTGCGGGGCGAGGAAATGCTCACGAAGCAGCGCTTGCGGGCATTTCATGATTGCCTGCTTCAGAAGTATCGGCACGTAATGTCCGGAGAACGACCGGTCTTATTTAAGATGAAGGAGCTTTGGTATTACATGTCTCACGTGTTCCAGGACTCCGAGCGGTATAGGAAGAAGATTAAGAAGGCGGGTAATCTGCAGGAGTATGGCATGGCAGTGGATGCATTGTTTCGGGAGCGGGAATTGTCAGAGGCAGGGTTTTGTGCGGAAAAATAAGAGGTACGAGCAAGTAACGAAACGGATTGCGAGTATCCCACACACTTTATGGGTCGGGTGGCACCTTCTGGATGCCACCCGACCCATATATTCTTCTATCGTGAAAGTTACTTTACTCAATCAGCTGTTCAACATAAGAGATATCGTTGATATCGATCTCGCCGTTGTTGTTTAAATCAAAGAAGGTGTATAGAGTATCCCAATCAGGATAGGATTTATCAAAGCCGAACCAGTCGATCATGTTAGAAAAGTCAATGAGATCCACGATGCCGTCGTCATTGGTGTCGCCAAGAACCGCGGGCCCGTCGCTTCCGTCTCCGCGAGTTGTGAAGGAGGTGGATGTATTTGCGGTCTTGATCTCTTTGCTACCTACTTGATTCTTGACAACATAATCTGCGGACAGATTGAGGATATGGGTAGCATTCGTAAGCTTTGCGTCCTCCTTTGCGCGGAGCATGGTATCACCCAGGTTTTCGGCGTTATAGTTCGGTACCATTAAGTTGATCTTTGCAAAGCCGTCACCATATTCTGTGGACACAACCGTCACATCCGTGGCAGGAGTGTAGTTTGCGTATTCAAACAAAGCGCCGTCAAAGCTAAAGTTGAGAACCACAGCGTTGCTTCTTGTCTGTTCCTTGAAAGCAGTTTTTGCGGTAAAGTAATCACCGGCTTTGACAAGATGTGCCTCGGTGGAGAGGTTGATCTCACTCTCGTTCTCCAAAATCTCCTCACCCGGACCTATCGGCGCAGCCAACGATTGGACAGATGGAGATGCCAGCATAACAATTGTCAACACCAGTGATAGTATCTTTCGGGGTTTTTTGCGCATTTTAACTTTCCTCCTTAATTTACCGCTTATGGTGCCACCGTTGCGTTCATGCTCCAATCGGGTATATCGGTGATGTATTCCAGATCAGATTTTACAACGCCCACATTGCTCATAGACAGGGACATTTCCGATAGGTCGCCATCCTTAAGCGCTATGAAAGACATTTCACAAACGATCACATCCGTACCTGTAAAACCGGCGGAATCCCCGAGCATCGTTGCGCCTACAAGCTTGTATCCGCTAAAATCATTTGCAAAGATGGTCTCTATATCTTGAATTTTGGAGTGAAGGCCACCGGCATACTCAAATTCATCAGGGTCAAAGTTTATTCGGAATTGGTACCCATACATATCACTCACAGAGGATGCAGTGACGGTAATAATAACATTCTGTCCTGCTGTGACCAATTTTTGTTTTGGTTGTCGGAAGAATATGACGGCCAGTATTACAATCAACACCACTAGCACACATAGAAGAGCAGTGATGATCATCTTTTTATTTTTTATCGGTTTTCCCATATCTGCACCTCTTTCATACGGCGCAATTATGAGCAGTTGTCTAATACCTGTTCATAATTGTCTTGCCATGTTGTTGGATGAATCGGATTTCTCACATGAATAGTATATATCATATATTGAAAGCTTTTTCTAGAAATAAAAACTTGAATTATGAACATATTCTAAGAAATCAAAGAATTTGTTCATCGTACCCGATGATTGTGAAAAAATTGTTCCTGAGGCTTTCAGAATATCGAAAGGACTAGCGGGATTCCTGGTTATTCGGAAATACAAACCTACCAGCGTGCAACTCTCAATTCATATATACAATAATTGTCGTAATATAAACAATATTACAGATTATTCCTAATTTTAGTTAAGAGTATTAGAAATAATTCATTTACAAAAACGACTTATTACGCTAAGGTAAACTAATCCAAAGTACTTGTCTGGCATTTCAAGCCAGAAAGGCGAGAATTGAAGAGGAGGAATATGTCTAATGAAAAAGATTCTAACAATACTAATGGCGTCCATTATGGTTCTGGGAATGTCCATTACAGTATTGGCCGAAAATCCGGCTGGCTCGATAACAAGAGGAGAATTTATCGCGAGCATCACCGGTTATTTTGGCTGGCCACACTGGGATGAGTACAACGACGTCTGGAAAGACGACCCCAGGACGTTTGATGACATTTCGGGCCACAAGTTCCAAAGAGCGATCGAAACCGCTTTTGAGGAAGGCATCGTTGGGCCGAGTGACTTCCAAGCTACGAGGTTGGATGGGATATATGGGTCGGCAGACCACCCGAACAGTGGTGGCAACTTCAGGCCGGACGAACCCATTACCCGCGAGGACGCGGCGGTTATGCTCGCCAGAGCATTTAAGCTCGACGTTTCGGATATTGTCCACGGCTATGCCGACAATGACGCATTCTCCAATAATGAATCCAGAGGCAGTGTTGCCGCCCTTGCGAAACTGGGATTGCTCGGTACGGTTACAGGCAACTTCAACCCAACCGATCCAATGGACAGGGATGAAGCGCTGGCGCTCTTTGAGACATTGAAGGACGGCGTGGTCGCTCCTGTCTACTTCCTGCCCAGGGCGACAACAGCGGGATATGCCCCCAGGCGTAATGTCAAGCTGTACACCGCTAACCCGGCCGCTGAAATTTACGTTACCAGAGGCACCGGGACTCCGGACTCGATCGCTGATCCGGTTCCAGGTACGGCAAGTCAACGGTATATTGATGTTCAGGTCAACGCCAACACCGGTTACCTCGGTTACAATGTTTCAGGTCAAGAACCGACGATCAAGGCCGTTGTGGTCGATCGTACTAAAACGGTATTGACGACAAGCGCGGTTGCGCAAGAGACATGGCGGTTATACCGTCCCTCAAAAGCTGAGTTCCAACAAAAAGAGATATTTGCAAAAAATGAACTTGCGCCGGGCAGCCCGAGGGTAGTGCGGATCATGAACGAGCAGGGCGAGTACGCGCCCATGGCCTGGTACATAGAAGGCTCGGAACGGGCCATCATGTTTGAGTCACTGCAAACAAGCACGAGCAATACCCAAGGGGACAACCTCCGCGATTTCATTGTCAACAGTGTTGCCAGTTCCCACATTAAGGAAAATCCCTACGATAATCTTATGTTTGTGGGAGGCCACAGCCATCCGGATCATAATGCGCAAGACGCTACTTTCAGGGGCCATAATATCTATCGCAGCCCCCAGTATGGCACTATAAGCGGCCAGGCTGGCTGGACCCCGGAAGAGCAGGCGAGGATTCACAATCTTTCAGACGGCGATACGCTGGATCTCGGCGATGCCATTCTATATGCGTACCCGCTCCCCGGACATCAGGATTCCCTTATGACACTCCAACATAAGGAAAGTGGTATGGTATTCGCTACCGATGTCTACGGCTGTACCCGCACAGGCACCGCCGACGATGTCGCGATAGCAGGGTTAAAGTCCGACCTGATGCTGTCCCTGATCCAGCAGACCCATTCGAAATACAAAACAGGCGGCGAGATGAAATACCTCTTTACCGGGCATGACGAGACTACGCTAGGAGAAGAAAACTTCTTAATTTTTGAAGAGGCTTTCCAGCTTCTGATTGATGAGGGTTACCAGGATATCACCCACGCGTCACACCGCCAAGCCAGAATTGGCGCGAACACCCGCACGCTGACAATTGGAGATATTTATCCGAATTTGCCGAGCGGACAGATGATAGACCCGACGATGACAGCCGCCCGATTGACGGCGATTGGCGGCACGGAGCCAACGCCAACCGTGGAAATCCCGGCATACAGGAGATACAGAGGTGCAACCCAGTGGATCAGCGTCACATTCGGCGGGCCCGCTGTTGGCAGCACCACTGCGCCTAACTATCTTTCCAGCAATACCGGCAGCAGTGAAAACTGGAGCCGTATACAGCCGGGAACGAACTACAACACAGCCAACGCAACTGGTGCCTCTACATATTCCCAGCTCTCCAACATTGAATTTGTTGGCGCCGAGCTTGTCGGTGTGGATTTTCAGTGGAATGCTACATCTTCAAACGTAATCCCCAATATGTTCCACCCGTGGAACTACGATTACACGATCAATGTACCGGTGGATAAGGATACGATCTCCGTTATCCCGACTACCTTGTCGACAAAAGCAACATCGATCAAACTCAATGGCAAGGAAGTGGCATACCGTTCCAGCAATAATGTTAAGGTCGAGAACGGCACGGTTATTACCATTGACGTTGTTGCCCCGGACGGCGTGACCACCAGCACCTACACCTTTACCGTGGCGAAGGAAGCGGCGACGCTCGTTCTGAGCACAAATGCGCACCTTCCGCAGCCCGGCGGATATTTTGCTCTGAACGCGAAATTTAGCGAAGAGACCGCCAGCAACGCGGTTGTCCTGACCTACACTTTTGATGAGAAGCTGTTCGAGTATGCCGGCTTTACTTCCGCAGATGGCGTAACAATGGTAGAGCAGAAGGTGGACAAAGCGCAGGTTACCCTTATGATTACGGGTTATGACGCGGAAAATCTGGGCGATATACTGCTGCGCGTCAAAGAGGATGCGAAATTGCTGAATAAAAAAGAGGTCGTAAAGGTTGCGGCCCAATATGTTGTTAAGGATGGAGCGGGCGTGAAAACGGTCCTAAACGCGGAAGCATCTGCATCCGTCTATACCAAGGAACCGGAACCGATTGAAGTAATTGACCTGATCTATCTTTCCAATGTGATTGATATGTTCGGCAAGGACAGTTCCGATCCTAACTGGGAATCGACCTACGTCTTCCACGATTACAACAACAACGGCGAAATTGACATTAGCGACATTGCGCATGTTGCAAAGCTTATTAAATAGGCACAATTGACGTATCGACATTGTACATGCGGCAAACTTGTTAAATAGTTCCCCCAAGAGGGCGGAGCTATGGTTCAAAATCAAAGGGGATGTTGCAGAACTGACGCGAGTTAGTTTTGCAACATCTCTCTTTTTATGTCAAAAAATAGAAAAGTTGGATACTGGGCGAATGAGCGCATGTAATGGACAATTTTATAACTGATAACCAATTTTTACACTAATAAATGAATTCTGTATAATATAAAAAAATTCTTCCATAGGAAATTGTAGAACTTCATGTTATACCAATACTATATTCTTACCGGTATAGAATAAATAGAAAGATTATGTTACTCGTTGGTTCATTTTTAGGAAAGGGGAAATTCATGATCAAAATGAAACGAATAGGAAATCATGTATTCGTTTTTCTCTTACTTGCGGCTATGGCATTATCATTCTTACCCCAGGTATCATGGGCTGCCAGTTATGAGAAGACGGAGGTAAAAGAATACGTTGAAAGGCTGTATACGACGATTCTCGACTGTCAGCCAGATGCCGAAGGACTGGAATTCTGGTATGGACAATTGGTAAGTCAAAAGAAAAGCGGTTCACAGGTGGCTTTTGATTTCGTATTTAGCCCGGAATTCAAGGAGAAAAGAAAGGTATCCGACAGGGAATTTGTGGAAATCCTGTACCGTGGATTGTTGGGCCGCAAATCGGATGCAGACGGAAGGGCATATTGGGTCGCCATGCTTTCACAAGGATACACGAGGGAAGATGTATTTGCCGGTATAGCGGATTTGGAGGAATTCCGTAAGGTTTGTGTTAATTACAAAGTAGGTTTTGTAAGTGTCAAAGATTTCTATCCGGATGTTTCAAACAAAGATTTCCGTAGATTTGTTCAGCGTTGCTACACCGTGGTTCAGAAGCGCTCTCCGGATACCAATGGAACGACATATTGGGTGAACCGCCTGGCAAATGGCGCCGGAATGGCTAACGTTTTACATGGTTTTATTTTCAGCCCGGAACAACAAGCAAAAAAGTTAAGTAACGAACAGTTTATCACGATGTTGTATCAGGCAGTTTTAGATCGCAGCCCCGACTCGGAAGGTTATAATTATTGGATCAGATGCCTGAATAATGGAGCAAGCAGGGAGGTTATTTTTTGGGGATTCACAAACAGCGATGAATTCCGGAATCTTGCTTATCAATATGGAGAAATTGTTCCGGTACCGGAAGAAAAGCTCCCGGGGAAAAGCACGGTAGTAAGCCTTCAGGCTTATACGGATATCTGCTTCTATGGGCAGAAGCTTACGGAAGTAGTGATTCAGTATGAAGAAGGAACCGATCTTTCGAAGATTCCGTCCGATGGCAGCAGCTATACGATTTGGGATCGTGGTTACAGCACACCGGATTATGCTAAGGCAGAGATCATTGGGGCTGTTGTAAATACAAATGATAGAACGGTAACTCTGAAGATTACAATCGATGAAGAGGCAACCGGTGAGCGGAGTAAAAATCCGGTCGGTGTGCTGGCTACCGGTTCCTGGTATATGGATTTTGCGGGTGAGATCTATTCGGGAGCGGCAGAAAGTGTGGATGCGTTAACGAAAGATGTGTATCACGCAAACACGACCAATAATGGGTATTACACCCGTAAAGAGCTGGACTTAGTCCTCGGGCATGGAAAGGAAAGCCTGCGGGAGGGAATGGCCCTTACGGATGGAAGAGGTAACTATACAGCAGCAAATAAGTGGCAGAAGACGATTCATAAAAAGTATGAAGAGTTTAAGGATGTAGAGGTAGATGTCAATGCCTTTGTCAGTGAATATCTGGGAAGCAGTTATACGGCAGCAGGATATAAGGCTTTTGACGGCAAGGTACCTGTCAAATACTATTTGCCGAAAAATTATGACGCGAACCGTGCCACGGGCTATCCTTTAGCTGTATATGTTACAGGTGCAGGCACTTCCTATTGGGAAATGTATGATGCATCCGGCCGGCCGATAGCGAACAATTACGGTACCAATATCACCTTTGACAATGCAGCTGGTTGTTGGATGGGCCAGGATGTTATCGTGATCAGTCCTCATGTGCATTCTACACAAAATGAAAACGCGGCCCAGGAAGTAGCAGGTGTTATAGACTACTTTGTAAAGAACTATCATGTTGATACGGATCAGATTATTCTAAACGGAAATTCCAATGGTACGGTAATCTGTTCAGAAGTGATCCGTCAATTCCCCGGGCTTTGCGACGCATTTATCTGCAATAACGGGCGTTTAGGAACGCGTCCGGACGGTTCGGGCGAGACATATGCAAAGGGTGATGCCCTGGCAGGCTGGACAGAAGAAGAAATTGCTTCCCTGGCAGAAAACGGACTAGCGTTCTGGTTGATAAACGGAGAGACCGACTCATCCCATCCGTTGATCTGTCAGAATGAATTCAAAAAGCTTGTAACGATTTATAAAGGTGCCGGATGGTCCGACGAGTGGATTCAGGATAATCTTAGAATTTCCGCTTATCCTTCCTGGAAGTTTAAGTATTGGGGAGAAACCGACCACTCCTGTACAAAAGTAACATACTGGTATTATTTTAACAAGGTGTATACGGATGTTTACAAAGATGGCAAAGCGCTGAAGGCGGGCGATACCTATACGTTACCAGGTAAGGAATCCTTTGATTATTATGGGGCGGAGACGTATGAGTATATGGTTTACGGCGAAAGCGTCGGCGAGTGGGCTTTGAGCAGAACGGCAGGTTCTTCTGAGCGGAACCGACTGAAGGCTTCCCTGGTTTCTTTAAATAATTACCCGGTTCCTGAGATTGATATTACGGCGGCCAGCCTGTTACCCCTGAACGGTTATTTCCAGCAGACCGTGGAGGCAGGAGGAGTCAACCGTCAGGTCAAGCTTTATATTCCGGAGGGAGCACCGATTCGAGCCTTCTTCCATGTCATTACGGTTCCGGACGGTATGGATACGGAAGACTTCCTGTTAGAGAGCGGCTGGATAGACATAGCAGATGAAACAGTATGCGGTCTCTATATTCTGGAAGCAGGCCAAGGCGGCTGGTCGGATTTTGATGATGAACTGGCTTATGTAAATGCGGCGATGACGAACCTTACCAAGACGACGTACTACTCCACGATGGGTTCCTATTATCTGGTCGGCTATGGGACAGGAGGTACGGCGCTTCAAGGCTGGGCAGTGAATAATCCCCTGTTTGTTATCAGCCAGGCCTATGTGGATACGAATGATCTGGATGCCTATTATCTAAATCGGACAGGAAGTCAGGAATATGGCGACCAGATTGCAAGGTATGACAATGTGTCTTACAACGACATACCGGTTCCTACCTGGATTGTTAATTCCAAGTTGGCTGGTGTGGCCAATGTGGTAAATTATTGGAAGAATGCCAATGATTGCACAGCGCTCGGCACCATAAACTCCGGTTTGTTAGGCAGCCGGGTTTATGCGCAGAAACAAAATTCGGATGCATGGCCGACCCGCTACAGTGGTCCGATTTCCCAGCTGGCATCTTTGCAGGTCTCTCTGGATCCAGCAGATCCTGCAGTAACGAAAACGATTAATGAGTTCTTAACCTACTATACACGCTATGATACCACTTCTGTTTATGGTAATGGTTTGGGGATCCGGGGAAGCTATGAGGTACAGACGATTGAAATGGCAGAACCGGACGGAAGAACCTGGATACGGGAATACATTACCTATGTGCCTAGCTCATATACAGGTGAAGAAGCAGTATCCGTTGTTTATGCGTTTGGCGGCAACACCCAGACCGGCCGTGTGTATTTTGAAGCGTCCCAGTGGTGGGTCGTGGCAGAAGAATATGGATTCATCGTGGTAATGCCCAGTTCTCAGTATAGCTCGGCAACCGCGGCAACCTGGAATCCGGCGAATATGACGACAGAGACTATGGCGAATGACTATGCATTTATAGAAGCCGTAATCAAGGAAATCGATCAAACCTATCATACGGATACCAGCAAGCGTTATGCGACCGGACAGTCCATGGGTTCTATGATGGCGCAGAGGATGAGTTTCTATTTACCGGATTACTTCGCGGCAATCGGTTCCAGCTCCGGAACCTTATCAGTACCATTTGCACCGGATGTGACAGATGGTGATAACGGCGTGATTCCTGTATACTTCATCATGGGTGAGAATGACAATTCTGACTATGATTTCACGGTGGCAGGAGGCGACATGTATAAACAGGTAGATTACTGGACGGTCAGAAATGAGACCTCTCCGGTTATGGAATGGGATTCGGAAGAGGTATCCGGACGTTTCCATACATATACCTGGAATAACCGAAATGACATTCCGCTTTACCGTTATACCTGGACAGAGGGTAGAAACCATAACAACATCCATGCGGAAGCGAAATTGTTGTGGTCAACCTGGTTCTCTTTCTGGTCTATGGATGCGCAGCAGAACCGTTACTACGAAGACAAATTGGTAACTTCCGAAGAAGCTTTTGAAGAAGCCGTAACCAAGCTGACTCCCGAGAGTATTCCGGCAACAGACCCGTCGAAGGGAATTCAGGCACCGATTCGTGGTTACTATGAACAGGATATTACCGTATCAAATGAAATTACCAGAACCGCTAAGGTATATATTTCAGAAAACGCTAAGTATGGGGATTATTTCGTCATTTTGAATGCTCCGGCAGGAGAAAGGACAACGAGTTTCCTGCAAGATAGCGGTTGGATGGATCTGGCGGATGAAAATTGCTTTAACCTGTTTGTTTTAGAACCTGCAAATGGTACCTGGGGAACAGACATAGAGGAATCCGCTTATATGGCCGCAGCATATAAAACTTTGATGGATGGATTGTATTATCGTCCGGCAGGATGCTATTATGCGGTAGGTTACGGAGATGCCGGCCGCTTATTACAGCAGCTTGTAATGAAAAATCCGTTAACCATAGCAAGCGCCGCGTTTATTGATGCCAGTAATATCTCCAGTGAATACCTGACCGAAGCGGGGGACAGCAATTGTGATACAAAGACAAATGTAACTTGCAGAGAGGTTCCCACACCGGTATGGATTATTTCGGAGGAAATGAACGAGAATACCATCAATGTCATTAATTACTGGAAATATGCCAATGGATCGCAGCAAGAAAGCGTGGATTTTGCATTAGAAAGCAAAGTATTTAAGCAGGGGGGCACCCGCACTCGTGCCTTTACCAATGACGCAGATATCTGCCAGGTAGCGGTTAAGGAAGGAAAGGTAGATATTAAAGATGCGAACTTGGCTAAAACTATTTATGAGCAATTCCTGAGCAAATATCTTACCTATGGCTCGGTCGCTACCGGATGGATGACGGGTGAAAGAACAGATTATGACGCACTAGGTGTAGAGACGAAGACCTTTACACTCGATGGCTATGAGCGGGAATATATGGTATATGTACCGGATTCCGTTCGGAATTCCATGACTCCGGTTCCGGTTGTTTTCGCCGCACCTGGTTCCGGTTCCGCGGATGCGGTTATGTTTGACACCTCCATGTGGTGGAAAACAGCACAAGCGCAGCATTTCATTGTGGTTACGGTAACAGCAGTTCCCGGGGAAAGAGCCGCTGCCAAGATTGGCACCATTGGATGGGATACCAGTGGAGAGCGGGATATCGCTTATGTGGCAAAGGTAGTGGAAGCCATAAAGCAGGATTATCCGATAGCGGACGCCTCCCGCATCTACTTTACCGGTCAGTCTCAGGGCTGTGTATTTGTCAGCCATGTAGGCACTAAGCTGCCGGAATTGTTTGCGGCTTTTGCCGGAACCTCCGGACCGCTGTATAATGTAGAAATTACAGACCAGGCGCAAGTTCCTTATTACCTGTTACTAGGTGAATTTGATAATTCTCATTGGAATTATTCAGAGGCAGGCTCTCAGGTCAGGACCCAGCTGGAATATTGGATTAACATTAATCAGGCCGGAGATATTGATCAGCCGGTAAATGATGTAACGAATGGACGCTATCAGACGTTAACCTGGGAAAACAGTGACGGCATCCCGATGGTACAACTCACCAGAACATTTGGAAGAGGGCATAGTACAATTGCGGATGAATGCAATCTTATGTGGAACTTTTTACAGAATTACCGAGTGGTAGAGGAAATGGGGGTAATGGTTCACTATTATATCGGTCAGCAGATCCAGCGTCAAGTCACAAGTATCATGTCGGATTTATTGGCCGGTGTATTGGCAGAGGATCCGAGTGAAAGCTCCGTAGATGAAAGTACAACCGTTGTAGAAACGGAAGCTACTCAGCCAGTGACAGAAGAGTCCTCAATAGAAGAAACGGAGGAAGTTACTTTAGACACTTCGGAGGAAACAGTAGGGGAACGGGAAGAAATCCTTCCTGCGAATGAATCGGAGAATGCGGCATAAGATTCAATTGCCCTTCATAAGTTCTCCTTAAAATTAAGAGACATGCAATTCGACCAGATATCTGGGAAGAATTGCATGTCTCTTAATTTTAAGGAGTTACTCCAGGGGTAGCCAGCCGGATTACATTATTTACGGTTTCTTCTCCCCAGTGTTGGTTTAGGTTTTCTTTCACAATGGGAGCCATGGTTTCACGAATCTTTTTAAGTTCATCTGCCGGCAGGGAGATATATTCGACTTGATATTGATCCAAGAGCTGCCGGCTCTCTTCCAGGTAGGATTTTATGTTTTCCGAATCCTTGGACAGCATGATTGTAACAGCTGTTTCCAGAAGTTCCTGCTGTTTTACCGTTAAGGTATCATAAAAAGTCTGGTTTACAAAAACAGACTCGATATGAAGGCGGTGATTGGTCTCTACAATATATTTTTGCTGCTCATACAAGTCGTTTCCCATAATGGTAATAAGAGCATTCTCCTGTGAATTTACGACATTTTGCTGCAAAGCCAGGTATACAGAATCTAAAGTATAGGGGATTGTATCTGCGCCCAAAGCCTGCCAGATCAACTCATCCGGTCCGGTTCCAATGACTCTGATTTTCAGCTTTTGGATGTCTTCGGCACAGGTAATTTTTTCATTCGTAGTCAGGACGCGGGGAAAAATATGAAAGTTAGCCAGAAGTTTGATGTTTTGCTCTGCACATTCCTGGTCGATGGCATTCCAGAGCTCTGTGCCCGGTTCCAGAAGAAGGCGAATATCCTCCAGGCTGGAATCCGTCAGGATAGGAAGCCAGAGAGCCGTGCTTAGTGAGGCAGAAGGCGGTGTGCCAATCCGGATATCGATTGCTCCGTTAGAAAAGTATTCTCTGGAATCGGTAAGATCCCCCAAGGCGTTGTAAGGATAAATATCCACATAGAATTGATAATTGGATATCTCTTCCAGAGTCTCTTTGAATTGATGGGCGGCCTTATCGGTTAGACTGTCGGCAGAAGAAGAATGAGTTAAAATAATGTAAATGGGTTCCGGCTCCTCTATAGAAGAGTCTATCATGTCTGTCTCCGCATCAAACACAAAACGGGAAGAAGCCGCTGGGTGGCAGGCTGTGAATGAGATTACAAATAAATACAAAAGAATCCCTTGGTAAGCCCATTTTTTCATAATAGCAGATTCTCCTTTCGCTCAGTTTATGTGGATTTTGTAATAAAAGTATCCTGTTAAGTGTCATTAAGATTTCGATAGACACCCGGCGTTTTTCCAGTAAACCGTTTAAAGACGCGGATAAAATTATTGGGGGAGTTAAAACCGGTCTTATAGCCAATTTCCGTAATCGTATAATTTGTTGCCTTTAGTAATTGCTGCGCCTGAGACACACGGTATTGACGCACATAGTCAATGAAATTTTGATTCAGCAATTCGTTGAACAACATTGACAGATACGAGCTGCTGATCCCGACATACTGACTGACGCTGTCTAAGGAAAGGCTGCTATTATAGTAATTGGTTTTAATATATTGAATGGCATTTTCGATATGATTCTGTTTGTTGTTTTGACCCCACCGGGAGAATTTCGCCAGTGTCTCAGAGAGCAGTACCGGTAGAAATTGTTCCCATTTCTGTAGTCTGAGATTTTCTGATTCAGGCTCTTCGGAATTATCCAAGGGGGTAGGAAGAGGGGGGATATTCATTCGGGCAGCTACCATTTGCTCTAAGATAGCACTATTGATGGAAAGATATACGGAAATATCCTGTGTATGGGAAACACTTTTCACTAATATCTGAGCCAGGGAATTGGCCTCCTCATTATTTCCGTTAATAGACAGTTGAAGCATATGACGGACTTGAGATTGATAATAGCTGGTATCCGATTGGTTGGATTGGGGAGAGGGGGTTTCCTTTTCGCCAATATAATATAAATGGTAATTGAGATCTGCCTGGGCGTCTACATAAGCATCGTGTAGTTTCGATATATGGTTATAGAGCCTGCTTTGACCCAAAACGGCAGTAAAGGGGTAATCCTTGGTTGCCTGCTCCAGCATACGCTGATATTGGGTGAGCGTAAGTTTAACTTTTACTTTTGCCTCTTCTTTTGGATAAAAGAGGATACATGCCAAAAGATTATTCTTCATGTGCAATATATGGAACGAAAGTTTATTACTCCAATAATCAGCCGCCATTTTTTGCAGACTCAAGATATACATTTTTTGCTCAATATCGGAGGTACCTTCCGGGTCTGCCGGTATGGCCTGGAGCGCCAGCAGAATATAGTGGCCGGTAATCGAAAAGTCGCTGTGAAGAGCTGCCAGGGTTCGCTCAACCTGCGAGGTGTCGGCCGGTTCTTCCTCAAGCAGGGAAGAAAAGAGCTGATCCATGATCGCGGGCGCCACCTCATTAAGAATATGAGATAGCGACTGGTTCTGTTCTTTTGTATAGAAAAAGGTGTTTTTTATGTAATCCAGAGTATTTCCTACGGTTTTGGGGTTTCCCTTTTTGGCCTCTTCCGGGGGTTTCATACCGATCATAGAGGTTACTGTATTCTCTATTGGTAAATAAATGGCATAGGTAATATAGAGGGATAATAAAATAACACCTAAAAGCAGAAGGATCGAAAAAGGTGCGATGACTTTTAACACTGTAGCCAGATTAGGGGAGAGGTCTGCTGTTTCAAGAAAATGCAGATAATACCAAGCCGTATCCGGATCACGGTACAGGCATAGGGAGGTATGGGGATTGTCTTCGATGGAATATACTTTCTTTGTATCCTGCGAAAAGTCGCAAGTAGTAACCTGAAGCATTTTAGGATCCGGATAGGTAATAAATTCGGAAAAAACCGGGGTACCTTCTTTTGTATAAACAAAGATGGAAGGATCTTCATGAACCAGGGATCCCATAATCCGGTCGTAGTACATCTCTTTATTTATAGCAAGCACAAATAGGCTAAGAGGTTTGTGATTCGGATAATAACGCAGCAGATAAATAGAAGAATCCTCTATAGCAAGCGTTTGATCCAACGTGTTTTCATTGAGCAGCCAGCTGTCTAAAAGTTCCGCATGCTCCCATTCATTTTTGCTCTTGACCTCTTTCGCAGAGGTGAAAATTTGTTCGCTGCCGTAAATATATAAAAAGCCATTATCTAAAAATTCATTTTCACTGGCAAAGTTATAAATCATGTTAGAAACGTCCAGAGAACGCTGGAAGTTCTGTCTCTCAGGTGCTACCATCAAGCTGGTGGTGCTGGAATGATCCAGGATTTTATCCATTTGCAGCAGGAGCTGCTGAATCGTAGTATTGGTAGAATCACTAACCTTTGAAAGCAGGGAAAGTGTATTGGCATATTCACTCTGTTTATAATTGTTAGCAATGATATTTCGAATTGCATAATAAAGGCTTCCAGTGGTAAATAAAAGAAATAGCCCAAGAAAAAGAACGGTTCTTAATAGAATACTGCGGAAACGAAATGTACTGATCAGTCTGAACTTTTTCATCGCCCCTCTCCTTTGGCTATGATTATAACAAAATAAGCCATGATTGTCTATGTGATTCTACTTGGCACAAACGCGGCGGATCAATTCCTTGCAGAACTCCGCCGCTTATGCTATACTCAGATAGATAACCTGCCGGATATTTTGTATTTTGCAGGCAATAATTACAAAGGGAAACAGACCAATGATTTCATACATAAAAGGGATATTGGCAGAGGTCAGCACGGAGTTGATTGTGGTGGAAGCTGCCCAGATTGGTTATAACATCCGGGTGCCTTCTTCCTTACTGGCAGGGCTCCCCCCTATTGGCAGTGCCGTTAAAATTTATACGTATCTCCAGGTGCGGGAGGATGCCATGCAGCTTTTTGGTTTTCTGACCCGGGATGACCTGGATGTTTTTAAGCTTCTGCTGGGTGTTAACGGGGTAGGGCCTAAGGTGGCATTAGGGGTGCTGTCCGTTCTTTCGCCGGACGACCTGCGGTTTGCCGTACTGGGCGGAGATGCGAAATCCATTGCCAGGGCGCCGGGGCTGGGCATGAAGACCGCTCAGAAGGTGATCCTGGAACTGAAGGACAAGCTGAGCCTGGAGGATGCATTTGAGAAGAAAGCAGCACATGGAGCCGAGAGCGGAGGAGCTTTGCCGACCGACGCAAAAGGCGAAGCAGTAATGGCGCTGACGGAGCTGGGATACCCCTCCTCCGAGGCATTGCGGGCCGTCCGTTCCGTTGAGGGAGCAGAGGCGATGAACGTGGAAGAGCTCTTAAAGCTGGCGCTGAAGAAGCTGGCATTGTTTTAACCGGTCGGAAGCAGGGAGAGAAAAAGAATGGAACGGCGGATCATTGCGACGGAATTTACCGAGGAAGACCAGAAAATAGAAAACAGCCTGCGGCCTCAGCTTTTTAAGGATTATATTGGACAGGAGAAAGCCAAGGATACTCTGAAGGTCTATATTGAAGCAGCTAAAAACAGAGGGGAATCGCTGGATCATGTGCTGTTCTATGGCCCTCCGGGCCTTGGTAAAACCACACTGGCAGGAATTATTGCGAATGAGATGGGGGTAAACCTGAAAGTTACCTCCGGCCCGGCGATTGAGAAGCCGGGAGAAATGGCGGCGATTCTGAATAATCTCCAGGAAGGCGACGTTCTTTTTGTAGATGAAATTCATCGCCTGAACCGTCAGGTGGAAGAGGTTTTATACCCGGCCATGGAGGACTATGCGATTGATATTGTGATTGGCAAAGGTGCTTCTGCCCGGTCCATCCGTTTAGAGCTGCCCCACTTTACGATGGTGGGTGCTACGACCAGAGCGGGCATGCTGACGGCCCCCTTGCGGGATCGCTTTGGCGTAATTCACCGGCTGGAATTCTACAGTTCGGAGGAGTTAAAGACGATTATACGGCATTCGGCTCAGGTATTGGGCGTGGAGATTGACGAGAAGGGGGCAATAGAGATTGCCTGCCGCTCCAGAGGTACGCCTCGTCTGGCGAATCGTCTGCTAAAGCGTGTCCGGGATTTTGCCCAGGTGCGCTACGATGGACGCATTACCAAGGAAGTAGCGGATGCCACTCTGAACCAGCTGGATGTGGACCGGTGCGGGCTGGATGCCATGGACCGTGCTGTGCTGCGAATGATTATGCAGAACTTTTCCGGCGGACCGGTAGGCTTGGAGACGCTGGCAGCGGCTTTGGGTGAGGATGTAGGGACGCTCGAAGATGTTTGTGAACCGTATTTGATTCAGAACCATTTCCTGTTACGCACTCCCCGCGGGCGGGTGGCTACGGAACGGGCCTATCGGCACTTAGGACTGATGCCGCTTTTTGCGAGTGCGGAGGAAGAGGAATAATCTGGCAGCCAACCAGCCACAAATACTTGTATTTTCGACAAAAAGGCTTTATAATACATCCAAAGGCGCAATGCGCCTGGGCAGGGGGGGAGTTTCATGACAAATAAGAATTATACGGAAGTTACGATCGCCGGTAAAATATATACGCTGGGTGGATATGAGGATGCAGAGTATCTGCAGAGAATCGCCACCTATATTAATACAAAAATTGGTGAGCTCCGGAAGACCCAGGGCTTCCTCCGGCAATCAGCGGATTATCAGAGTGTAATGTTGCAGTTGAATTTAGCGGATGATTATTTCAAAGCGAAGAGGAAAGTGGCGATCCTGGAAGCAAGGCTGGAGATTCTGGAGAAGGAAGTCTATAATTTGAAGCATGAGCTGGTGAGCAGCCAGATGAAATATGAGAAAAAGCGAAATGAATAAACCGGAAATTCTTGCGCCGGCAGGCTCTTATGAGAGCATGGAGGCGGCAGTGAAAGCAGGCGCTGATGCCGTTTATATGGGCGGACAGAGATTTAGCGCCAGGGCTTATGCAGACAACCCGGATGAAGAGTTGCTCCTAAGGGCGATTGACTACGTCCATTTTCATGGCAGAAAGTTATACCTTACGGTAAATACGCTGCTGAAGGAAGAGGAATTAACACAGGAATTATATCCGTACCTTTTGCCCTATTATGAACAGGGGCTCGACGCCGTGATTGTACAAGATTATGGCGTTTTGACATTTATAAAAGAGAAGCTCCCCCTTTTGCCGGTGCATGCCAGTACCCAGATGACCGTCACCGGTGTGCAGGGGGCCAGGCTGATAAAGGAATTGGGTGCCAGCCGTCTGGTATTGCCCAGAGAGCTTTCCCTGGAGGAGATTCGCGCGATTCACCAATCTGTGGACTTAGAGCTGGAGGCCTTCATCCATGGAGCACTGTGTTACGGTTATTCGGGGCAATGCCTGCTTAGCAGTCTGATTGGCGGCAGAAGCGGCAATCGGGGGCGTTGTGCCCAGCCCTGCCGTCTGCCCTATAATGGCAATAACTTGATGAATCTGAAAGATTTGTATACGCTTCGAATTTTGCCGGAGATATTGGAAGCAGGAATTGTTTCCCTGAAGATCGAGGGCCGCATGAAGAGCCCCCGCTATACGGCCGGTGTCGTGAGTGTTTACCGGAAGTATGTGGATTACTACCTGGAGCATGGCCGGAATGGCTATGAGGCGGATCCGGCGGATGAGGGACTTTTACTGGAGCTTTTTGACAGAGGCGGGTTTACCGAAGGTTATTATGAGCAGCATAACGGCTCGCGGATGATTTATACAGGGGACAAGCCGGTGCGGCGTCTGGTGGATGAAGAGCGCCTGCATGAGCTGGATCGGGCTTTTCTAACCGGCCAATTAAAGGAAAAGATTAAGGGAAAAGTAAGAATTCACAAGGGAATCCCTGCTACAATGGATTTGTGGTATCAGGAGATTTACGTCCATGTGGAGGGGGCAGTGGCAGAACCGGCCGCCAAACAGCCTTTGACAGAGGCTTCCGTAAGGAAGCAGCTTGGCAAGACAGGCGGAACGGAATACGAGTGGGAGGAACTTTTAGTTGAGATGGATGCCGGCGTGTTCTTACCCGTCGGAGCCATGAATACGCTTAGGCGTAATGCTCTGGAAGCATTGACGAAGGAATGGTTAAATGGTTATAAACGCATTATTTGAAGATCCCCGCCACTTTGAAGAATTGTTGGACATGGACAGGCTGGATGGACTGTATCTGCCGGGAGAACGGTATGAGGCAGGGCAGCTGGCAGAATTAGTGGCATGCAGTCATAGACAGGGCAAGAAATGTTATTATAGCTTTCCTTATGTTTTTCGCCAGAAGGCGGAAGCTTTTTATCAGGAAATCGCAGAGACACTAAAAAGCGCGGCTTTTGATGGATTCTTAATCCGAAGTCTGGATCAGGCTGGTTTTGTCGGCGCGCTGCGGCTGACCGGCACCAAAATCTTTGATGCAGGCCTGTATAGCTGGAATCGGCTGGCCGGCGATGTATTGCGCACCTTGGGAGCCGACTGGCTGACGGCACCATATGAGCTGAACCGGAGAGAGCTTCAGACAAGAGGAATGGAATATACGGAACTGGTGGTCTATGGCCACTTACCGGTTATGATTTCAGCACAATGCTTCTGCCGGACCGGGGAGGGCTGCCGTAGGGGACAGCAGGAATATGCGTTTCACCGTTTAGTAGATCGGAAGAATGCGGCCTTTCTGGCAGAGAACCGGTGCCGCTTTTGTTATAATGTTGTGTATAACAGCGTACCTTTGTGGCTTTTGGATCAGCAGCCGGATTTCCCGGAACGGATTCGGTTTCACTTTACCGCAGAGGAGGCCGGCCGGCCGGCTGCAATTTTGAAGGCGTTTTTACAGGGAGAGTGTACCCCTTCCGGTGCGTTCACCAGAGGGCATTTTACACGAGGAGTAGAGTAAGCATGGTAAATTTAGTAACGGATATATCCAAATACCTGATGCTGCTGATTATGGTGCTGTATACTTGTCTGAATTTCTATGTGCTTAAGAGAGCGGATTTGAAATGGCAGAACCGGGTGTGCAGAAAGCAGATTTTTCTGGTTTTTCTCTTACAGTTTCTGGGATATTTGATTATATTTTTACGGACAGAAGACTATAAAATGCTGATCTTCTATGGAATTCAGGTGGCTTTTTTCTTCATTTATTTTCTATTGTTTAAAACCATTTATCCTAAGTGCTCCCGGGTGCTGCTCAGTAACATGGTGCTGCTGTTTTCCATTGGTCTGATGGTGCTGACGCGTTTGTCTTTTGAAAGGGCAGAGAAGCAGTTTATAATCGGAATGGTGGGGTGCGCCCTGACGCTGGTGGTTCCGGCTATTATTAAGCATTTGAAGGCGCTAAGCCGTTGGGCCTGGCTATATGCCGCAGTAGGAATCGGGCTTTTGGTGCTCGTCTGGGGCATGGGCAATACCACTTATGGTGCCCAGCTGTCCATTTCCTTCGGCAGCTTTGCCTTGCAGCCCTCCGAATTTGTAAAGATCAGTTTTGTATTTTTTACAGCTTCCATGTTCCAGCGGGGGCAGTCCTTTGGGCGGATTGTCGTGACCACTGTAATTGCTGCGGCCCACGTGCTGATTCTGGTGGTATCTACGGACCTGGGAAGCGGTCTGTTGTATTTCCTGTCCTTTATCTTTATGTTGTTTATTGCGACCCATCAGCCTTTGTATTTCTTTTGTGGTCTGGCTGCCGGCAGCGGAGCCGCCGTGCTGGCGTATAAGATTTTTGACCATGTACAGGTGCGTGTCGCCATGTGGCAGGACCCATTTTCGGATTATGAAAAGAAGGGATACCAGCTGGCTCAGTCGCTGTTTGCGATCAGCTCCGGAGGTTGGTTCGGTCTGGGATTCTATCAGGGATATCCAAACTCCATTCCCCTGGCACGCAATGACTTTATTTTCTCGGCGATCTGTGAAGAATTGGGGGTAATTTTTGCAATCTGCCTGATTCTGATCTATCTGGGCTTTATCCTGCAGCTGCTGTGGGTATCTACCTGGATGGATGAGCTGTTTTATAAAATTGTAGGCTTTGGTTTTGCGATTATGATCGGTGTGCAGGTGTTCCTGCATATAGGCGGTGTTACCAAGATGATTCCTTCTACGGGAATTACATTGCCGTTGGTCAGCTATGGCGGAAGCTCCGTACTGAGTACGATGTTGATTATTGGAATTATTCAGGGACTGCATTTGATGAAGCAAAAAGAGGTAGAAGAAATTGAGCGAAAAGCGACCCAGCCGGAAGCAGGAGAAGACGATACAGAAATCAAAGTCCAAATCCCTGCGTCAGGAAAGAAAAAGAAGAAAAAAAACTAACCAGGAAATCATGCTGGTGACCTATGTATTTGTGGCTCTCTTTGTGGGGATGATTGGCTACATGGTCTATTTCGTCTATACGCAGGCGGATGTGTACGTTGCGAATGAATATAACAGTAAACGGCAGGAAATTTATGCCGACCGGTATATCCGGGGGGACATCGTCAGCAGCGATGGGCAAGTCTTAGCGACCACGCAGGTGGATGAAGAGGGAAATGAGACCAGGACCTATCCCTATGGCCCGGTATTTTCCCATGTGGTGGGATATTCCACGAGAGGAAATACCGGAATTGAATCGATCGGAAGCAGTTACCTGCTAAGTGCAAATATTAATCCGGCGTTAAAAGCGGTATATGAATTAAAGAATGTAAAAACCCAGGGAGACACGGTCGTGACTACCCTGGATTCCAGGCTGCAAAAGGCGGCTTATAATGCGCTGGGCGATGCGAATGGAGCTGTGGTTGCGCTGGATCCTAAGACCGGTAAGATTCTGGCGATGGTAAGTAAGCCGGATTTTAATCCTAATACAATCAATGAGGTCTGGGATGAACTGGTGGATAGCAATAACAAGAATTCGAATTTAGTGAACCGGGCGACACAGGGCTTATACCCTCCGGGATCTACCTTTAAAATTCTGACGGCGCTGGAATATATCCGGGAGTATTCTGCAGCCTACGAGAATTTTCATTTTGACTGTGACAGTCTTTATACGGTGGGCGAATATTCGATTAAGTGTTCCAGATCCGTCAGCCATGGGGAAGTGGACTTGATTACGGCCTTTGCTAAATCCTGTAATGGCGCCTTTTCTTCGATTGGAGAGAAATTAAACTTTGCGCAGTTCTATAAGCTGTGTGAAGACTTTGGCTATAATAGCGCGCTGCCGATCAATCTGCTGTCAAATGCAAGTAAGTTTAATCTGAAAAACAGCGATTCGGTCTGGGATGTTTTGCAGACTTCCATCGGTCAGGGTACGACACAGATTACTCCGCTGCACAATGCTATGATTGCGGCGGCGGTGGCTAATGGCGGCGTTATGATGAAGCCCTATGTGATTGACCATGTGGAGAACAGCGATGGTACGACGGTGAAGACTTTTTCGGCAGCGTCTTATCGGACGGTCATGACCTCCCAGGAGGCAGAGCTGCTGAAGAGCTTTATGCGGGCGGTAGTCACCAGCGGTACCGGCTCCAATGCACAGGGAGACGGCTATACGGTGGCGGGTAAAACCGGATCGGCAGAGTTTGCTACCGGTAAGGAACCTCACGCCTGGTTTATTGGATTTGCCAATGTGGACGATCCGGAGATTGTGGTCAGTGTAATCGTAGAGGAGGGCGGTTCCGGCGGATCCGTGGCAGCTCCTATTGCTAGAGCTGTATTTGATGCATATTATAACTAGTCACACTGGTCACACTAGTCCTTGCACTTTTTTTCATTTGATAATATACTAATACTATCACAAGATCCAACCGAACAGGAGGAATTGCAGTGACCGAAGCAACGAGCTGTGGCGGTGTGGTTATTTTTCGTGGCAAGATTTTGCTGTTATATAAAAATGTCAGGAATAAATACGAAGGCTGGGTATTACCGAAGGGAACCGTAGAAGAAGGCGAAGAGCATCGGGATACTGCCCTGCGGGAAGTGATGGAGGAGTCGGGTGTCAAGGCCTCCATTGTAAAATACGTCGGTAAGAGCCAATACACGTTCAGTACAATGAAAGAGGAGATTGAGAAAGACGTTCACTGGTATTTAATGATGGCGGACAGCTATTACAGTAAGCCGCAGCGGGAAGAATATTTTGTGGACTCCGGTTACTATAAGTACCATGAGGCATATCACTTATTAAAATTTACGAATGAGAAACAAATTTTAGAGAAAGCCTATAATGAATATTTGAACCTAAAAAAGAAAAGCCTATGGGGTAGTAAAAAATATTTTTAGGAGAAGAAATATGAATTCATTATATGAGAGGCTGCTTCCCTATCTGGAGAAGCGGATGGCCCTTCGGACAGCGCTGGCATTGTTAGAGTGGGATATGGAGACACTGGCACCGGAGGGAGGTATGGAGCGTACTTCCCATGCAGTCGGAGTTCTGCATGATACTTACCGGGTGGCCACACTGGAACCGGAGGTGGAGCAGATCATAACCGCTCTGCTTAGTTCCGGGGATCTGACAAGAGAGCAGCGGGCAATCGCTGAAAAAGTAAAAGAGGATATTGAGGATCTGAAGCGGATTCCTGCAGATGAGTATCGGGCTTATGCCGAACTGCAGGCTTCCGCTGCTTCTATTTGGGCAAAAGCAAGAAGCGGCAATGATTTTTCGTTGTTTGCGCCTACCTTGAAGAAGATGGTCGGGTATGCCAGGAAGTTTGCCGGCTATAAGGCGAAAGAGGGACAGGCATTGTATGATGCACTGCTGGAAGAATATGAAAAAGGCTTTTCCATGAAGGAACTGGATCGCTTTTTTGCAATCCTGAAGGAGGAGATCCGCCCACTATTGGAGGGAGCCGCCAATCGGACAGATCAAGTGGATGACCATTTTCTGTATGGTCATTTTACGGTGGAAAAGCAACGGGAATTCAGCGGATTCCTGTTAGATTATCTGGGCTTTGATAAGAGCCGGGGAGTACTGGCAGAAAGTGCTCATCCTTTTACCACGCACCTGCATAAGGACGATGTGCGCCTTACGACCCACTATGACCCGGGCAATGTCACCAGTGCGATCTTCTCGACGATTCACGAATGCGGACATGCTCTGTATGAGCAGGGAGTGGCCGATGAGATCAGCCAGACGCCGGTGGGGCAGGGGGCGTCCTGTGGCATGCACGAGTCTCAGTCCCGGTTCTATGAAAATGTCCTGGGCCGCAGCGAAGCCTTTTGGAAGCCGATTTTCTCCCGTTTGGCAGAGCTGTTTCCGGAGCAGTTGGGAATCGTGGAACTGCCCCGGTTTATTCAGGCGATCAATCAAGCCCGTCCAGGACTAATCCGGATCGAATCGGATGAATTGACCTATTGTCTGCACATCATGGTGCGGTATGAGTTGGAGAAGGAACTGATCGGCGGCACAATCGAAGTGGAAGCGCTGCCGGAGAAGTGGGCCGGGCTCTATGAGGAATACCTGGGAATTTACCCGCGAAGCGATGCGGAAGGCGTGTTACAGGACATCCATTGGGCACTGGGATCCTTTGGGTATTTCCCATCCTATGCACTGGGAAACGCCTTTGCGGCCCAGCTGGCACACAAGCTGGCAGAGGACTATGATCTGGAGGAATTGCTGGCAAGTGGAAATCTTTCCATTATCACCGACTGGATGCGTGAGAAAATCCATCGTTTCGGATCTTCCCGGACTACGCGGGAGCTGCTGCGGGATGCCACCGGAGAGGATTTCGATCCGAAGTATTATGTGGAATATCTGAAAGCGAAGTTCGGGAGGTAAAGCAGATACAATACAAAAGCGAAACGGGCCCTGATTCTGACGGCACGGTGGTGAAATAAACTATGCAAAAACCCCTTGCACTAAAATCATATACACCACCGTCCCGCCGCCAATACTCAGCAGTACGTTATTTTTCCAGCGGTGCAGTCCGATAATTACCAGGGCGGCAATTATTTCCGGTACCCCAAAGGGCATTTTAAAAAAGGCTGCATCTTTCAGGCAGTACACGACCAGCAGCCCCATCATGGCAGGCGGCAGTACTTTACCCAGATATTCAATATACTTTGGCATTTCCTTCTTATCGGGAAACAGAATAAAGGGCAGGAAGCGGGTGATCATGGTTCCTGCGGCAATCGCCAATATCATAATCATTGTCTGCAATGGTGTCAGGTACATATCTTTTTCCTCCCCAGCGTCAGGGCCAATACGATCATTGCCATGGCCGGTATAATAAAGCGGTCTGTTCCGAAGATCGCTGCGGCTGCCACAGAGCAGCCAATTCCAATGAGACCGGACAGTCGGTTCTCTTTCTTTTTCCACTGTTCCAGAAAAAGTACAATAAATAATGCGGTCAGCACGAAATCCAGCCCTTTTGTATTTATGGTAATAAAGTTCCCCAGAACCCCTCCTAAGAAGGTGCCGCATACCCAATAGGAATAATCTAAAAAGGAGAGCCAGAAATAGAAATATTTCCGGTTAACATCCTCCGGCGGCTCTACGCTGCAGGAGATGGAAAAGGTCTCGTCACAAAGGGTATAAATCAGGAAGAAACGGAATTTCCCTAATCCTTTGTATTTCTCCAGCATTGACAGCCCGTAGAAGAGGTGTCTTGCATTTACCATGAAGCTAAGCAGGAAGGCTTGCATGGGATTAAAGGGAATGGTCAGCAGTGTGATCGCCACATACTGCATACTGCCGCAAAACGCGATGATACTCATTAGTACTGCCCAGATTGCGCCGTACCCTTTCGTCTGCATCAGGACGCCATAGGCGGTTCCCAACAATAAAAAACCGGTCAGAACCGGAATGGTGTGGGGGAAGGCAGCCCGGAATGCCTTTCGAACCGGCGATTGTAATGAATTCATTCTCGTACTCCTTGTTATACCGTATTTTCTGCCATTACAGACGGCGCATTTCCTCATTTTAACTCGATTTTCCGGTATTGTCAAATTATTGGAAAATCCTGTTTTCTTTCCGGGAATATTTGTATAAAAAATCCCAAAACAGCCAACCTAATAAAAAAATATTAGGGGGATATTGAAATGGGGCAGCCGGACAAAGGTCAGGAGCAGGAACGGAAGGAAGAGGAAGTCAAAGAATTGGGGCAAATGACGCTGGAAGATAACGAGCAGAATTACAAAATCCATCTTTTGTCTGTCATTGGAGAGATTGAGGGACATGAAAACCTTCCAGGAAACAGCAAGACGACGAAATATGAACATGTTCTCCCGCAGATGGCGGCCATTGAGGACAGTAAGGATATCCAGGGACTGCTGATTCTAATTAATTCCGTGGGCGGCGATGTAGAGGCAGGCCTTGCGATTGCGGAAATGATAGCATCCCTCAGTAAGCCGACCGTATCGCTGGTATTGGGCGGCAGCCATTCGATCTGCGTGCCTCTGGCAGTTGCGGCAGACTATTCTTTTATCGTAGAGACCGGTACGATGCTGATTCACCCGGTGCGGATGAGCGGTATGATACTGGGAGTTCCTCAGACCTATGACTATTTTAAGAAAATTCAGGACCGGATCACCGGATTTATCTCTTCTCACAGCGATACCAGTCAGGAGCGTTTAGAGAAACTGATGCTGGAGACCGGCATGCTGACGAAAGATATGGGAACCATTCTGGTGGGCGGAGAAGCAGTAAAGGAAGGCCTGATCAAAGAAATCGGAGGCATAAAAGAAGCACTGGCAAAGCTCTATAAACTGATGGAAAGCGGAGAAAAAAAGTCTAAGGACTAACCTGTAAGCGGTAAATAGACTCATTGGAAAGATCCATTAACCGGTTATTCTGTTTGTAGCGAAGGATGACAAGTTAATGGATCTTTCTCCGCGTTCCCGTGTAAGAAATTAAGAAAATTGTATGATTTCACCTATATTTCTGTAACATCTTTGATGCATTTTCTTGTTATAGTATTTTTGTAATAGTTAGACTACGTAAGAGAAACGTGAGGTTGGAATGGGTGAGGAACGGTACACAGACAGAATACGTGAAATTAAAAAACAACAAAGAAGACAAGCACAGTGTCGTCGTTTGATTGGGCAATTGGTTATCATTCTATTTGTATTTCTTTTTGGTTTTCTCTTGGGAAGGGGCTGCGGAAAATCGACAGAGGTAATGGCAGAGGGAGGATTTGAGCCGGTACAAACGACGTTGAAGATAGGAGACGTAGCCAACGAAACCAAGGAAATCATTCTTCCTTCTTACATAGACAAACAATATCTAACAATCAATCCCTATTCCAGACCGGGAGACAAGGTAAAGCAGGTCAATGCGATTGTGGTCCACTATATTGGGAATCCGGGCACTACGGCACAGCAGAATCGAAACTACTTTGAATCTCTGGCGGAGACCGGGGACGATTATATGAGTAGTAATTTCGTCGTGGGTCTGGAAGGAGAGGTCATTGCCTGCGTCCCTCTGGGAGAGATTGCTTATGCTTCAAACAAACGGAACAGCGATACGGTTTCGATCGAGACCTGCCATCCGGATTCAACCGGGAAGTTTGAATCCGACACCTATGATTCCCTGGTAAAACTGACGGCTTGGCTCTGTAAGACTTATGAGCTGGATCCGCTGAATGGCGGTGTGATGCGTCACCATGATGTGACCGGGAAATTCTGCCCCAAGTACTTTGTAGATAATCCGGCAGTATGGGAGCAGTTTAAGAAGGACGTGCAAAAAAAGATGGAATCCCTATAGATTTGTCTCCCCACTCAATCTGTTATCATCAAACAAGTATGATTTTAATAAAAGGCTGCGCTTACCACCATCCTGGATGACGGTAAGCGCAGCCTTTTGCAGTGCCTCTTCCGGTATTTACCGGACAAACATATTACGGACATACTCCCGCATCTCTTCACGGCTGTCCACCAGCCTGGCCCCATTAATCAAGGCATCCTGCTCCTGCTTATTTAAGCCGGCAAATCGATTCAAAATATCGGAATGCTGGGCAAGCTCCATAGTAAATCCAATCGGTAATTCCTGATTATCAATCATCTGCGCCTCCTATTCCCCGTCGTTCCGGGTCTCCTTTTTAATCCTCATATTCTCTCAGGATTCCGAGAGGATATTTTTGTATTTTATTTTGTGCAGACCCTGCGTTTTTATTCGATATGCGTCTTAAGAAAGGGGAAAAACCAATTAGAAAATTATGGAAGACTTTCACAAAAAATCTTTATAAAAGTCTTGCAATCAGCAATAACGAACGCCTCCATAACCTCCGCAGCTTCCACAGCAAAGATTTAGGGCGCAGATCGTACAGAGGACAGAGCTGCAATTCGAGCCGCCTTGTCCATAACGGGTTCCCTGGGTTTGATACCATTGGCCTCCGGACTCCAGCCGCTGTACCAGACGCTGGTATTCAAGATTACCGGGATCCAGGCTTACTGCCTGCTTGGCATAGGAGAGTGCGTTTACATTGTTGCCAAGGCCTGCGTGGGAAACGGCGCAGAAATAATACCACTGGGCATCCCGGTCGGTAATGCTGTCCAGAACATTTAAGGCTTCATTATAATGGCGGGCATTAATATAATTTGCAGCAGCCTGCATTTTAGGGGAATTTCCTCCCTGATATTGCTGCTGCTGGCCTTGTTGCTGGCCCTCGCCGAAGCTTCCCCAAAAAGCACCGAAGGGTCCCCAGCCGAAGTCTCCGAAATCCTGATCCTGAGAATTGCCGTAACTGCCGTTGCCATAACCGCTGCCGGTGCCGCCATAAGCAGAGCCGCCGTAGCCGTTAGCCTGACCGCCCCGATAACCCTGTTCACGCTCCCGCATAATCTGCTCATAGGCCTGCTGCACATCTTTGAATTTCTCTTCGGCCTGGGCTTTGTTTGGGTTATTTATGTTTGCGTCCGGATGGTATTTACGGCTTAACTGCCGGTACGCTTTCTTGATTTCGTCTTCGCTGGCGGCAGGATCTACGCCAAGTACCTGATAGGGGTCAAACATGCTTCTGCTTCTCCTTGATTTGTTCGTATTTACTCCAGACACCGGAATATAATATGTTACGTAGTATACCAGCATTTTTTAAAATAGGCAACTGTTCAAAAGCAAGAGAACATTCGCCCATCATCATCGTCAGGACTTGTCGGCTGTAACTCATAAAGTCTTCCTGCTCAGAAAAGGGCAGCCAGGGATTATAGGAACCGCTCTCGCGGTCTTCCTCCAGATCCTCGGCCGCATCCATCAGATAAATGAACTTACCCAGGAAGAACCCCAGGCGGCGAAGGTAAGGAGCCCATGCGTCTTCTTCGCAGGCAAAGATCTCGCCAAGCATGGTACCGGTGAGTCCGGCTGCAAGGTCCAGATCCTGTGCGTGCTCTTGCTCACAGGTGGATAGGTCTTGGAGATAGTGGAGAATCGCCTGATGCTGACGGGGATAGCGGGCTGCGGTTTTCTTCCGGCGGCGGGACAGGAGGCCGGCCAGAATGCGGCTCTTATAGTTATGGTCATCCTTCCAATTGTCCAGTAGGTTGTAATAGCTTAAGAGCAGATTCATATCCGCGGCATAAGAAGAGTATTTGTTCGTAACCATCTGGTGCTTAACAAGAGGATGCGTGATGCAGCGGCTGCACTGAGACTGCTCCTCCGGCTCGTACAATCCGGACAGGAGAACTGTCAGGAAGGTCATATCAAAGGATAAAGTTGCCTGACCGGCTCTGCCATGCTGCTTTTTAAGCATATGGCAAAGTCCGCAGTAATAGGCCTGGTATTCATCCAGTTCCCGGACTTTTAATTCAGGTTTGTTCACCATTACATAGCCAAACATGCCGTCGCTCCTTAAGTGCTCTTGATAAACTCGGTATGGCATTTGGGACAGGTAATGGAAATCTTTCCCTTGCCTTTCGGGACCCGTACCTTCTGCTTACAGCTGGGACAGGAATAAATCTTGTGGGTCTTATCCCGCTGGTATCCCTTGCGGAAGCGGCCAAAAAGCTGGTTTTTAATCTGGAGGAATTTTAAGTTCTCCTGATACCGTTTGTTATAATTACGGGACATAGCTCGAAAGTAATTCCATATGAGCAGCAGTACCGTCAGGTAATACCAAATGGTGCCGCCGAGCAGCATGTACAATAGAAGGGTAGCGATTCCGCACCCCATAAGAAATCGGGAGAGTTGATCGGCGCCATAACGCCCTGCCATAAATTGTTGAATTTTTTCTTTCATAAGGATGCCTCCGTTATCATTGGGTTCCCTTCTATTATAAAGGATAATTCCTCAAATTGCATAAAAATCTTAGAAAATTTTAATTAAATATAGAAGAGACTTTTCGAAACATTTTGCAGTTGTCCTGGTGGGGGGGTGACGAATAAAGTAATTGCGTAATCACGGATTCTATGGTATATTGCAAAGGAATAAAATAAATCTAAAAAGAATTAAAAAGGAATAAACAAATGGCCGATCAGTTTATACGGACCAGACTCCTGTTGGGAGAGGATGCAATGGGCCGATTAGCTCTCGCCCGAGTGGCTGTGTTCGGTATCGGTGGTGTCGGAGGACATGCGGCCGAAGCGCTGGCCCGCAGCGGGATCGGAAGCCTGGATCTGATCGATCCGGATACAGTGGCACAGTCGAATCTGAACCGGCAGCTGGTGGCCTTGCACAGCACCATAGGCCGCTGCAAAGCCGATGTAATGAAAGAGCGGATTCTGGATATTAATCCCGATGCAAAAGTAGACGTTCATCGCTGCTTTTACCTCCCGGAAAATGCGGATGCATTTGATTTCCGGAAATATGATTATATTATTGATGCAGTGGATACGGTAACGGCAAAGCTGGAGATGGCAGTCCGGGCTGCTGAAGCGGGCACACCGCTGATCAGCAGTATGGGTGCGGGCAATAAGCTGGATCCCACCGGCTTCCGGGTGGCGGATCTGGCGGATACTTCGGTTTGTCCTCTGGCAAGGGTAATGCGCCGGGAGCTTAAGAAGCGCGGGATCGAGCACTTGAAGGTGGTCTATTCCAGAGAACCTGCCGTCACACCCCAGTCCGATCCGGAAGCGGATGTCCTGTCTGCCGGGCGGACGACACCGGGGAGTACCGCTTTTGTTCCTGCGGTAGCGGGACTGATTCTGGCAGGTGAAGTGATCAAAGATCTGTCAAAGGGAAAGCAATAGGAGGCAATATGAAGAGAAACGTACGAATCATGGGAGACAGTACTTGCGACCTGACACCGGAAATGCGGGAGAAGCTAAAGGTAGGCTTCATGCCCCTGCCGGTCAATGTGGGGGATGAGGCTCGGAAGGATATGGAGAATGTATTCCCCGAGGAGATTTTCGCCTATTATAAAGAAACGGGAAAGCTGTGCACCACTTCCGCCCCTAATTCGATGGATTACCATGAGTTCTGGGAACCGTATCTTACGCAATATCCGAATGATGACATTATTCACTTTCACATCAGTTCAGAGATGACCAGCACATACCTGGCTTCCCATACGGCATCCCAGGAGTATAACAATGTATACTCCATTGATACCCGCAGTGTTTCGATCGGCGTTGCGCTATTGATCATGGAGGCCTGCGAAATGCGGGATGCAGGTATGAGCGCTCCGGAGATTGTCGAGGCGATTAATAAGATGAAATCCCGGGTGCAGATCAGCTTCGTTGTGGAGACGATTGAATATCTCTGGAAGGGCGGACGCTGCAGCAATCTGGCCGGCATCGGTGCCAGCCTGTTACAGCTGCGGCCGGGAATCGACCTGATCGAGGGGAAGCTGATGGCCGGTAAGAAGTACAGGGGAAATAATGCGGCTGTATTCAGAAAACTGGTAGAAAATGCGCTGAAGGACCAGACGAATGTAGACCCGAAACGGGTGTTCATTGCGAATACCAGCTTCGATAAAGAAGTAAATGACTATGTCGAATCCCTGATCCGGGAAAATCAGCCGGACGTGCAAGAGGTAATTCCCTTACAGCCCGGCTGTTCGATCTGTGTTCACTGCGGCCCCGGCACACTTGCGCTGGCCTGGCTGCAGAAAGAAACGGTTTGACTGATCTTCCTTACAGCGTTTTAATCCAGCACCGCCGCTTCTTGTGCGGTTCTACCTGAAAATGCTTCCAAAGGGCCTGGACCTGGAAATTCGTTTCCAGCTCCGGGCCTGTTTCTGCAAATTGGATCCCTCTATTCATACATTCCTTTGTCATGGCACTGATTAATATAGCGGTAAGGCCCTTGTTCTGGTATTCCGGTATGACGCCCACCAGAATTAAATCCAGCACATCTGCTTTGCGGTAAGGTGTGGTAAGCAGCCGGAACCAGCCAAAGGGAAAAAGGCGGCCGCGGCTTTTCTTGGAGGCCTTACTCAGCGAAGGGATTCCTGCACCCATACCCAGTACGTGGTCATGCTCGTCCATCAAAAGTTTTACATAGCTTGGATTCAGCAGCAAAAGGAATTGGTCGCAGTACTTTTGGATTAATCCGTCCGTTAAAGGAACCGTCCCGTATAGGCTGGAATAGGTCAGGTTTAGTAGATCAAAAATCTTGCGGATGTAAGGCTTAATTTCCTTTCTCTTGCGCGGTTCCACCAGACGGAGGCCAAAACGCTTTAGAACAGCGCCATTTAAGCGCTCAATTCGCTCATTTGGTTCGTCGGGGACCTTTACCCGGAATTCCACCCAATCGACATCCTTCTTAAAGCCCAGCCGCTCCATATGGCGGGTATAATAAGGCGCGTTATAAATCGTAATAAACATACCGGGTTCTTCGAATCCCTCCAGCAGCATTCCTTCCTGATCCAGATCACAGAAGCCGATGGGGCCGTGCACCTCTGTCATCCCCTGTTCCCGCCCCCAGCTTTCCACGGCGCGAAACAGGGCGGAAGAAACTTCTTCATCATCAACAAAATCCACTCGGGTGAAGCGGATTCGTTTCGTTCCCCATTTTTCATTGGCGGCCCGGTTGATAATACCGGCGATACGGCCTACGGGAATATTGTCCTTCCATGCCAGCCATTGCATGACATCACAGTATTCATAGGCCGGATTCTTATCTGCTGAAAACGTATCGTATTCATCGGATACGAGATCTGGGATGGCCTGCGGGACACTACGGTACATCACTTCGTTAAATGCTGCAAAAATTCTTCGTTCAAACTTGGTGCGTACCTCACGTATTTCAATCATAGGTTTCCTCCCTCGGAGACGTTCTCCCTGGCATATATCGCGCTCACAATTCGTCATAACACCAGTATTTCTCCGACACGGTTAAATTACCTATAGAAGTATAGCATAGAAATTAATTTTCGCCAATACGTACGAGCCTTGACGGAACAAAAGAGTCGGTATATAATGGGAAAATAGTATAAACTGGTAGAATGCAGGAGAGAAAGGTTCGTAAAATATGTGCAAAGATAATCAAAATGGACAGCCGGAAAATGCCGGGGCCGCGGGAGAGGTCAATGAAAACTGGGCTCAGGAGGCCGTACAGGAGCTGCTTGATTTCTGGGAAGAGCAGGGAATTTATATCCGTGAATAAAAAGAGGATGCCGGCACTTGCGTGCCGGCGCGTTATGAAAAAAGTTTTGCTAATCTGTTATGCCTTAAACTGATTCTACTGGAAAAATGTGAAGAAAATTCCGAAAGAATATGAACGATTTGTAAATAATAGTGTGAGAGAGGATTGCGTTACTATGGAAGAAACAGTGGTTTCTAAGAACTTTATTGAGCAGATCATTGAGAAAGACCTGGCGGAGGGGAGATACGATCACGTGCAGACCCGCTTCCCTCCGGAACCCAATGGTTATCTGCATATCGGACATGCCAAGTCCATTCTGTTAAACTATGGTCTGGCCCGGAAATATGACGGCAAGTTTCATATGCGTTTTGACGACACAAATCCTACGAAAGAGAAGACGGAATATGTGGAGTCTATCAAAGAAGATATCCTTTGGCTGGGGGCAGACTGGGAGGACCGGCTGTATTTTGCATCGGATTATTTTGAAGAGATGTATGAGAAGGCAGTGCTCCTGATTCAAAAGGGAAAGGCGTATGTCTGCGATCTGACTGCCGGGGAGATCCGCGAATACCGGGGGACACTGACAGAACCGGGGCAGGAAAGCCCTTACCGTGGCCGCACACCGGAGGAGAACCTTCGCATTTTTGAAGAGATGAGGGCAGGAGAGTATCCGGATGGCAGCAAGGTGCTGCGAGCAAAGATTGATATGGCTTCCCCGAATATTAATATGCGTGATCCGGTTATTTACCGCGTGGCCCGTATGACCCACCATAACACCGGGGACAAATGGTGCATTTATCCCATGTATGATTTTGCCCATCCCATTGAGGATGCAATTGAGGGTATCACCCATTCCATTTGTACATTAGAATTTGAAGACCACCGCCCGCTGTACGACTGGGTGGTACAGGAATGTGAGTATGTAAATCCGCCCAGGCAGATCGAGTTTGCCAAGCTGTATCTGAAGGATGTGGTAACGGGTAAGCGTTATATTAAGCGTTTGGTAGAGGATGGTATTGTGGATGGCTGGGATGATCCGCGTCTGGTGAGTATCTGTGGTCTGCGCCGCCGGGGTTATACGCCGGAATCGATTCAGATATTTGTGGAGCTCTGTGGGGTGTCCAAGAGCCAGAGCGTCGTGGATATGACAATGCTGGAATACTGCATCCGGGAGGATCTGAAGCTGAAGCAGCCCCGTATGATGGCGGTGCTGGATCCGGTAAAGGTAGTCATTGACAATTACCCGGAAGGGCAGGTTGAGTATCTGGATGCAGCGAATAATCTGGAGAATGAGGCCCTTGGCAGCAGAAAGGTACCTTTTTCCAGAGAGCTTTATGTGGAACGGGAGGATTTTATGGAGGAGCCCCCTAAGAAATATTTCCGCCTGTTTCCCGGAAACGAAGTGCGGTTGATGAATGCCTACTTTGTCACTTGTCAGAGCTGTGAGAAGGATGCGAATGGAAATGTTACGGTAATCCACTGTACGTACGATCCGGAGACTCGCAGCGGAAGCGGTTTCGAGGGCAGGAAGGTGAAAGGGACGATCCACTGGGTAGCAGCCCCTACGGCCGTGAAAGTGACCGCACGTCTGTATGAAAGTCTGATTGACCAGGAAAAGGGCATGTTTGCAGAAGATGGAACACTGAACCTGAATCCTAATTCCCTGGCCGTAAGAGAAGAGTGTTATGTGGAGCCTGCGCTGGCAGAGGCGGTGGCAGGAGATCGCTTCCAGTTTGTCCGTAACGGATTTTTCTGCGTCGATACAAAGGATTCAAGCCCCGGAGTTCCGGTATTTAACCGAATTGTCTCCTTGAAGAGTTCTTTTAAGCTGACGCAGCCAGCCCGGTAGGGCCGGAGGAAAAGGATATGACGGAGTTAATGATCCCGTTCGACGATAAATCTGCTCCCCTTTATGAGCAGATTTATCGTTTTATTAAAGAAGAAATCGTCAGCGGCAGGATTCCTGCCCAGACTAAGCTGCCTTCTACCAGGCGCCTGGCAGTGAATCTTTCGGTCAGTCGTGCTACGGTGCAGCTGGCTTATGACCAGCTGACTGCTGAAGGATATCTGGAATCAGAGCCCTGCAGGGGGTATTTCAGTGCGGATGTGGGGGTGCTGCTCCAGATGCACCGGACAGGAGCGGATTCTGAAGCGGCCAATCCAGATTTTCAGGAAGAGGAAGAGAAGCCGTTAGTAGACTTTTCACCCCGCGGTATTGATCTGGAGCATTTTCCTTATAACACCTGGAGGAAGCTTTCCCGTGAGATCCTGACCGATGATCATAAGAATCTCTTTACCAGCGGAGATCCCAGGGGAGAACTGTCTCTGCGGCAGGCAATTTGCCGGTATTTGAAGTCTGCGCGGCTGGTGGATTGCCGCCCCGAGCAAATGATTATCGGTGCGGGAAGCGAATACCTGCTGATGCTGTTGAACCAGATCCTGGGCGGCAGTGCCATTGCCATGGAGAATCCAACTTATAAACAGGCTTACCGGGTTTTTCGCAGACTGGGGCATCCGGTGGTGCCGGTGCCGATGGATAAGAATGGAATGCAGACAGAGGCTTTGCGGGTAACCGGAGCAGAGATCGCTTATATTATGCCCTCCCATCAATATCCCACCGGGGTGGTGATGCCGATTAAGCGGCGTCAGGAGCTGCTGGCCTGGGCGGCAGAGTCTAAGGGACGCTATATTATTGAAGATGATTATGACAGTGAATTCCGGTATCGGGGCAAACCGATTCCGGCATTGTGGGGAAGCGGCGATCCGGGAAAAGTGATTTATCTGGGAACCTTTTCCAAGTCGGTGGCGCCGGCCATCCGTGTCAGCTACATGATTCTTCCGGATGCCTTACTGGAACGGTATAACCGGAACTGCAGCTTTTATGCTTCGACGGTATCCCGGGTGGACCAGGAAATTCTGACACGCTTTCTTTCCGAAGGATATTTTGAACGCCATTTGAACCGGATGAGAGGAATTTACCGGACTAAGCATGATGTATTGCTGACAGCGCTTGAGCCCTTACGGGAGCATTTCTCTATACAAGGAGATATGGCAGGACTTCACATTCTGCTGAAATCCAAAGGCGGACGCTCCGAAGGCCGGCTGATCCGCCAGGCAGAAGAAGCCGGAATCCGTGTGTATGGCTTGTCCTCTTATTTTATTAAAGAAATGGAGCAGCCGGAAGAAATGAGTCAGACGGTGATATTAGGCTATGCAAATCTGACGGAAGAGGAGATCCGCAGAGGAGTAGAGGTACTGGTACGTGTCTGGTCTTAAAAGAGCCGGACTTGTCAGACTCTCCTATAAAATAAAAAATACTCATCCGTAAGAGTGGACTTTTCAGCACTCCTGCGGATGAGCCTTTTTAACTCTTACTTCATTTATCGAATGTTTGCTTTACGTCCTCTTTTACATCTTTGAACCCGTCCTTCAGGTCCTCTACCGTATCCTGTACGGCCGCTCCGGCGGTCTCTGCCGCATTGCGGGCCATTTCTCCGGCCGTGGAAGCCGCCTCACCGGCATCTTCCTTCAAGTCGTCAAACAGATCCTTCAGGTCCTGGTCAAATCCATCGTCATCGGGCTCGTCGTCTTCCAGATCACATTTTATTTTTAATTTATCTTTCTTGACCAGATACGCAATGCCTCCGGCAATCAGAGATGCAACAGCAGCAAAACCCAGAAATTTCTTGAATTTTTTCATGAGATTCGTCCTTTCTATTGTTTATTTTTCTATAATCGGATAATGCTTTTATTGTAATATAGATTCACCAGAAATAAAAGGGGTAAAAATAAAAAAACAAGAAAAAGTGAGAAAACAAGAGAATATCGGTAATTATACCACAAAAATACGGATATTATTCAAATTCAGCAAGTTGCATTTCATGGCAGAAGTGAATAATATAGACACAGGTTTTAGCACTCAAAGAAGCTGAGTGCTAACAAAAAAGAAAATAATGGAACAAGGAGGAATTATCATGAAGTTAGTACCTTTAGGCGACAAAGTCGTATTAAAGCATCTGGTAGAAGAAGAGACTACGAAATCCGGTATTATCCTGGCAGGAGCCGCCAAGGAGAAACCCCAGCAGGCGGTAGTCGTAGCGGTTGGCCCTGGCGGAATGATCGACGGCAAGGAAGTGAAGATGGAAGTAAAAGCCGGTGATCAGGTAATCTATTCCAAGTATGCCGGAACAGAGGTTAAACTGGATGGTGAAGAATATATCATTGTTAAGCAGAGCGATATTGTCGCAATTGTAGAATAAGCGGAGGTGCAGAAATCATGGCAAAGGAAATTAAGTATGGCGCGGAGGCAAGAGCCGCTCTGGAGTCTGGCGTAAACCAATTGACAAACACAGTACGGGTAACCTTGGGACCGAAAGGAAGAAATGTAGTATTGGATAAGTCCTTTGGAACGCCCTTGATCACCAATGACGGTGTTACCATTGCAAAGGAAGTGGAACTGGAGGATATCTTCGAGAATATGGGAGCTCAGCTGATTAAGGAAGTGGCTTCTAAGACAAATGACGTAGCCGGTGACGGTACTACGACGGCTACGGTTCTGGCTCAGGCTATGGTAAATGCCGGTATGAAGAACCTGGCTGCCGGTGCGAACCCGATCATTCTTCGTAAGGGGATGAAGAAGGCAACGGATGTGGCAGTAGAGGCAATTGCAAGGATGAGCAGCCCCATCAGCGGTAAAGAGCAGATCGCACGTGTGGCGGCGATCTCTGCCGGTGAAGATTATGTCGGAGAAATGGTTTCAGAAGCAATGGAAAAGGTGTCCGGCAATGGCGTAATTACCATTGAGGAGTCTAAGACCATGCAGACCGAGCTGGACCTGGTAGAGGGTATGCAGTTTGACCGCGGTTATGTTTCCGCTTATATGTGCACCGATATGGAGAAGATGGAGGCCAATCTGGAGGATCCCTACATTCTGATTACCGATAAGAAGATCAGTAATATTCAGGAGCTGCTGCCAATTCTGGAGCAGGTGGTACAGAGCGGTGCCAGACTGATGATCATTGCAGAAGAGGTAGAAGGCGAAGCCCTGACGACCTTGATTGTAAATAAACTGCGCGGTACCTTTAATGTAGTAGCAGTAAAGGCTCCGGGTTACGGCGACAGAAGAAAAGAAATGCTGAAGGATATTGCGGTTCTGACCGGCGGAACGGTGATCTCCGATGAACTGGGTTATGACCTGAAGGAAGCTACCCTGGATATGCTGGGCCGTGCGAAATCCGTCAAGGTGGCCAAGGAATCCACGATTATCGTAGATGGACTGGGTGAGCAGGCAGAGATTTCTTCCAGGATTGCACAGATTAAGGTACAGTGTGCAGAGAGCACTTCCGATTTCGACAAAGAGAAATATCAGGAGAGACTGGCGAAGCTTTCTGGTGGTGTAGCAGTAATCCGTGTTGGCGCTGCCACCGAGACGGAAATGAAGGAGCAGAAGCTTCGTATGGAGGATGCTCTGGCAGCTACAAGAGCAGCCGTAGAAGAAGGCATTATCGCAGGCGGCGGATCGGCTTATATCCACGCAGCCAAGGAAGTGGCGGAGCTGGCTGTTAACCTGGAAGGCGATGAGAAGACCGGCGCGGAAATCGTATTGAAGGCACTGGAATCTCCGCTGTTCCATATTGCGTACAATGCGGGTCTGGAAGGTTCCGTAATCGTCAATAAAGTAAGAGAAGCAAAAGAAGGTATCGGCTTCGATGTTCTGAGCGAGTCCTATGTGGATATGGTGAAAGCCGGTATCCTGGACCCTGCAAAGGTGACCAGAAGTGCGCTGCAGAATGCTACCAGCGTAGCATCCACCCTGCTGACTACCGAGTCCGTAGTGGCCAGCATCAAAGAGCCCGCGCCGGCAATGCCGAATCCGGGCATGGGAATGATGTAATTGAATTTTCAAAAAGGCAATGCAGCTTTGTCTGCATTGCCTTTTTGTGATGCGCCTACAGTTTTTTATTGAAGGCTTCAGAAAATTTTGCTATAATGAAAAAAGTGCTTTCTTATGGCGTATTGAAAATGAGGTGAAGAGAATGAAGTTATTTACAGAGCAGGATTATGTGGCATTGAAGCAGATGGAACCCCATACGGAGACGGAGACATACCGCGGCACGGTACACGACGATCTGGTAATAGAAGTTGTACACCGGCGCCATCGCAAGGATCCTTCCAGGATGATTTATGTGGTATCTTTGAATCATGACAAGTTAAACGACTTATTTAATGATGATTTATATTGGCGGGCAGAGCCGGCCAAGTTCTGCTATGGACTTCCGCCGATGGAAGAGATCGAAAAAACCATTCGGAAAATGTTGGATTTTCGAAATGATGTAGGAGAATGGAAGCCGGTGGCCCTGAATCTCACTTTTGAACAGCCGGAATTTGATTCCTGATGGGTATCAGGGGTCAAAATACCTTTTGATCCCAACATCATCGGATACATAAGAGAAAGAGAGAGGGATTGGAAATGAAATGGAATAAAGAGATTGTGCATTTTGCCGCATATCTGGCAGCAGCGGCCTTGGTGGTGGGCGGAATGCGCATGGTAGTGCTTTCAACACCCAGATATCAGGTGATGAAGGCCTTTCATAATACGATGAACAGTACTGCTGACGAGACCACAGCGTGGAATCCGTCGGCAGACGCCTGCATTCGGCAGAATGCAGCGTATACCTTCGAGGAATTTTCGGTTACCGGCGATTATACAGAATTTTCTTTAGCAGATCTGTTTGGCGAGACGAAGCTTCGTGTCGACCAGGTCAGTGATCCGGCAGAGAACACCAGCCGCACAGAAATCGGAATCCGGTTTGAGAATTGTGAGGAATGGGGCGTTGATCTGTACATGGATGGCTCCGGTCAGATGATTATGGGACTGCCGGGCATGATGGAGGAATCTCTTGAGATGCCGGCTGAGTCCATGAGCAGATTTTCCATGGTGGAAAGCCTGGATCCGACTGCCGCCCAATCCATGGCGGAGGATTTGCAGAAGGGGTATCTGGAAATTATGACGAAGTGCCTGGATCAGGCCAGCTATAAAAAACTTGGCAGCGAAGCCCTCTCTCTGGCAGACCGTACAGCTGCCAAGTACCAGGTAACCTTTGATGAGAAAGTGCTTCGCTTATTTATACAGCAGTTATCCGAAGTGGTTACGTCCAATTCCTATATGGTCCGGTACATGGAGCAAATGGGCTATGATGCAGAGGATCTGACCGAGTGGTTTGAGGATATGGCGGCAGATATTCAGAAGGATGACTCTCTTACCCTCTATGTCTATGTTTCCGATGGCTATATGGTGGAGATACAGTATGCAGAAGAACTTAAGGATGGCCCCGCCATCGAGGTGGCCTCCGGTTTCCTGGGTGAAAAAAATGTTACGGATCATGTGGTTGTCCATCTCCTAATGGAATATAAAGGGGAATCGATTGGTCTGGATATGGAGATGACAAACGAAAATGGCGCCTATGATTTTTCCATGGATATTTCCGTTCTGGAGGAGATGTCTTTACAGATGGTAATGACAGCGGAAAGTTCGGCTGCAGAGACAGGGATGAGCTCCAAACTTTCCAATCTGGAATTTACCATGCAGGCGGCGGATTATGAAATCCATATAAAAGGAAATGGTACTTCGGAGACTTACCTGGAAGATGGAGTGAGCAAGCCGGAGGGGAACATTCTAAATATGGAAGAAATGAGCTACTCCGATCTTTCCGCGATAGAGACAGAGATTCAGGAGGCTCTTTACAGCGGCCGTTATTTACCGATGAGTCTGGTGAACGAATTGTTTGAAGATGAAGTTGACCCGATTCCAGGTGAGACTGTGAATGTGGATATTATACTACAGACAGAAGACGGGACGTTCGAGGTGCAGATTCCGGCGCCGGAAGGCACGACCTGTGTGGATCATACGGAAGGCTTATCGGCCATGTTCATGGATGACGCGGCTTATTCCGTTTATTACTATGAGCTGGTTGATCTTGCCGGGATGGAGGAGATATTGCAGGAATACAGCGATCTGTTCTTACAGGATGAGGATATGCTGGATTGGTACACAGAACGGCAGTCGATACAGCTCAATGGCTATGATGTGGAGTATGCTGCCTATCACGTATCGAGTAGTGGGGTTAGTATGCTACAGGGCGTAGCTTATGTAATCTTGGATGAATCTTATGCGCTGAACGTAGTGGTCTCTTTAATGGAGGAAACACCATTGACGGAGGCGGAATTGCTGGCAGCCATGGAAGCCGCTTTCCAGCTGGAGCTTCCGATTACACAACCAAATATATAATCCGGAGGGGATGCAAATATGCATCCCCTCTTAACAAAATCTTCACAGATAGGCGGTTGACATATCCTGTTGGATTTGCTAAACTCATTATTAAAATGCAAAAAGGGTAACAGGAGGAGTAATAAAATGGGGAAGATAATCGGGGAAGGCATCACATTTGATGATGTGTTACTGGTACCGGCCTATTCACAGGTGACACCAAACATGGTGGATCTATCCACGATGCTGACGAAATCTATCCGGTTGAACATTCCAATGATGAGTGCGGGTATGGATACGGTGACGGAGCACCGGATGGCAATTGCGATGGCCAGACAGGGCGGCATCGGGATTATCCATAAGAACATGTCCATTGAGCAGCAGGCAGAGGAAGTAGATAAAGTAAAGCGTTCGGAGAATGGGGTTATTACAGACCCTTTTTATCTTTCTCCCGAGCATACGCTGGCAGATGCAGATGAATTAATGGCGAAATTCCGGATTTCCGGCGTGCCGGTTACCAGAGGCAGGAAGCTGGTCGGAATTATTACGAACCGGGATCTGAAGTTCGAAGAGGACTTTACAAAGAAGATTGCGGATTGTATGACTTCAGAGGGCCTGATAACAGCGCCGGAAGGCATTACTCTGGAAGAGGCGAAGAAGATTTTAGCAGCAGCCCGTAAGGAAAAGCTTCCGATTGTAGACGAGAATTTTAACCTGAAGGGGTTAATTACGATTAAGGATATTGAGAAGCAGATTAAATATCCCCTTTCCGCCAAGGATGAGCAGGGGCGCCTGCTGTGCGGTGCGGCCGTAGGTATTACCGCCAATTTGCTTGCGCGTGTAGATGCGTTGGTGGTGGCAAAGGTGGATTGTGTTGTACTGGATTCTGCCCACGGACATTCGGAGAACATTCTGCAGGCCGTTCGGCTGATTAAGGAGAAATACCCCGAGCTGCAGGTAATCGCCGGAAATGTGGCTACCAAAGAGGCGACGAAGGCACTTATTGAAGCAGGTGCCGATGCGGTAAAGGTCGGAATCGGCCCTGGTTCCATCTGTACGACCCGTATTGTGGCAGGAATTGGTGTACCGCAGATTACAGCGGTGATGGAGTGCTATGCAGCCGCGAAGGAAGCAGGTGTCCCGATTATTGCAGATGGTGGGATCAAGTATTCCGGTGACATGACAAAGGCGATTGCTGCCGGTGCCAGCCTGTGTATGATGGGCTCTATTTTTGCAGGCTGTGATGAAAGTCCCGGAACCTTTGAACTGTATCAGGGAAGAAAGTATAAGGTTTACCGCGGCATGGGCTCGATTGCAGCGATGGAGAACGGAAGCAAGGACCGGTATTTCCAGACCAATTCCAGAAAGCTGGTGCCAGAGGGTGTAGAAGGCCGTGTGGCCTATCGAGGAACCGTAGAAGATACGGTGTTCCAGTTGATCGGAGGCCTAAGGGCTGGGATGGGATATTGCGGAGCGCCTACGGTGGAGGCTCTGAAGGAAGAGGGACAGTTTATTAGGATTTCTGCCGCATCCCTTAGGGAAAGCCACCCCCATGATGTACATATTACAAAAGAAGCGCCGAATTACAGTGTAGACGAGTAATTCGGGCTGATGAGAGTACGGGAGATCTTTTCCGTACTCATTGCGGAAAACCGCCTCTTAGAAGGAAGAGACGGCTTTCTTTTTTTTAGATTTTTGATGGTCTGTTTGTACGACCGCTGTGACGGCTGGAGTCTTCGCCGGTTTTTGCTTTCCGTGAATTATTTCATGGGTATGTAAGCGATCGGAAGCCGCAGGCACAGCTGCCGTATCTTTCTGCAGGTTCTTCTGTGCGGTGGAGAGCATCAGCTTAATCCGGTTCAGCTGGTTTACTTCGCTGGCTCCGGGATCGTAATCCACGGCAATAATATTCGAGTCAGGGAAACTACGGCGCAGCTCCTTGATTACGCCCTTGCCCACTACGTGGTTCGGAAGACAGGCGAACGGCTGGGTACATACAATGTTCTGTGCGCCACTGTGAATCAATTCAATCATTTCACCTGTCAGGAACCAGCCTTCACCGGACTGATTCCCCAGGGATACGAAGGATTCGGCGTATTTTGCCAGCTGATGGATATGGGCCGGCGGTGTGAAGCGCTTGCTGGCCTCTAATGCCTTGCGGGCAGGCCTTCGCAAATATTCCAGGGCAGATACTGCCACATTTCCGAAGAAAGCGGAAGAGCGCTTGCCGCCCAGGTATTTGGCCTTGAAATCTCCGTCATAGGCACAATAGGAAAGGAAGTCCATCAGATCCGGCATTACCGCTTCAGCACCTTCTCTTTCCAGCAGGTCCACCAGGTGGTTATTGGCCAGCGGCAGGAATTTCACCAGGATCTCTCCCACGATACCGACCCGCGGTTTCTTCCTATCTTCATGGATCGGGAATTCATCGAATTCCTTTACCATCTGCTTAATGTTTTTCTTAAACTGCTTCGAACCGTATTTTCCATTCGTCAGATCGGCAATGCATTTCTTTTTCCATTTCTCGTGTAAAGCATTAGCAGTACCAGGGACCAGTTCATAGGGGCGGATACGGTACAGCATACGCATGAACAGATCGCCGTAGATAATCGCCTGCATTGCCCGGATCAGCATGGAAGCACTGTACTCGAAGCCGGAGTTCTTCTCCATTCCGTTGGCATTGATGGAGACTACCGGGATGTGTCCCAGGTTTGCCTTCTCCAGCGCTCTGCGGATGAAGCAGAGGTAATTGGAGGCACGGCAGCCGCCGCCGGTCTGCGTCATAATGATGGCCAGCCGGTCTGTGTCATATCTCCCGGACAGGATCGCATCCATCATTTGTCCAACGACGATCAGAGAAGGATAGCAGGCATCGTTATTTACGTATTTCAAACCGGTGTCAACCGCTGTTTTGGTATCCATTTCCGGTATTTCAATATGGTAGCCATATTGATTCAGAGCCGGCTCCAGCAAATCGAAGTGAATCGGTGACATCTGCGGGCAGAGCAGCGTGTATCCGTTTTCCCGCATTTCCTTCGTGAATTCGGCACGCTGGTAAGCGGAGGAAACAAGCTTGCGCTCGGTGGAATTCCCCTGACGGATCCGCAGGGCCGAAAGCAGAGAACGGATTCGGATGCGGGCAGCCCCCAGGTTGTTCACTTCATCAATCTTCAATACGGTGTAAATCTTACCGGACCTGGACAAAATATCGCTGACCTGATCGGTGGTAACCGCGTCGAGGCCGCAGCCGAAGGAGTTCAGCTGAATCAGCTCCAGCTCCTTGGAGGTCTTCACGTATTCTGCCGCCGCGTAGAGGCGGGAATGATACATCCACTGGTCGGTAGTGATCAGCGGCCTCTCGGGAGGCGTCAGATGGGAGACCGCATCCTCTGTCAGCACGGCAATGCCGTAGGAAGCAATCATTTCCGGAATTCCGTGGTTAATCTCCGGATCAATATGATAAGGGCGGCCGGCCAGGACGATTCCGTGCCGGCCGGATTCCTTCAGGTCTGCAAGGATCTTTTCACCCTGTTCCTGCAGATCTCTCTTTGCCTGCAGCAGCTCTGCCCAGGCATTGTGTCCGGCAGCCCGTGTCTTCGAAGCCGAAATGCCGAATTCCTCCTGGAACACCTGCTCCAGTCTCTTGACCAGTACCTGCTCATTGGTAAAGGCCATAAAGGGGTGGATGAATTGCACCTGGTTCTGATTGATCTCTTCGATATTATTCTTAATGTTTTCGGGATAGGAAATAACAATCGGGCAGTTATAATGATTCTGTGCGCCTTCTATTTCCTGGCGTTCATAAAAGACGCTGGGATAGAAGATGGTCCGGATTCCTTCGTTCAGCAGCCACTGTACATGACCGTGGGCCAGCTTGGCCGGATAGCACTCCGATTCACTGGGAATCGACTCCATGCCCAGCTCATAGACCTTGCGGGTCGAAGTCGGTGAGAGGACAACCCGGAAGCCCAGCTCCCGGAAGAAAGTAGCCCAGAAGGGGAAGTTCTCGTACATATTCAGTACCCGGGGGATTCCGATGGTTCCATAAGGGGCATCCTTTTCCGCCAGCGGTTCATAGCCGAAGATGCGGTTGTATTTGTACTCAAAAAGATTCGGAATCGTTTCCGAGGCCCGTTCCTTGCCCAGTCCCTTTTCACAGCGGTTACCGGTGATGTAGCTGCGGCCGCCGGGGAACCGGTTCACGGTTAAGAGGCAGTTATTGGTACAGCCCTTACAGCGGGTTAAGGAAGAGGTGTACTTTAGATCCAGGATCTCGTTAAGAGGCAGCATCGAAGTCACCTGACCCTGCCCTCGTTCCCTGGCAATCAAAGCAGCGCCGAAGGCCCCCATGATACCGGAGATGTCCGGCCGGATCGCATTGCAGCCGGCGATCTTCTCAAAGCTGCGCAGTACGGCATCGTTATAGAAAGTGCCGCCTTGTACGACCACGTTTTTTCCAAGGTCTCTGGGATCCGTGATTTTAATTACTTTATATAATGCGTTCTTAATAACGGAATAAGCCAGCCCTGCGGAAATATCCGATACCGGAGCCCCTTCTTTTTGTGCCTGCTTCACGTTTGAATTCATAAACACCGTGCAGCGGGTACCCAGGTCGATGGGATTCTCTGCGAACAGCGCTTCCTTAGCAAAATCCGCTACGGCATAATGCAGCGAATTCGCAAAATTTTCAATGAAAGAACCACAGCCGGAAGAGCAGGCCTCATTCAGCAGAATGGTGTCTACGGTCTGGTTTTTAATCTTAATACATTTCATGTCCTGCCCGCCGATGTCCAGGATACAGTCTACTTCCGGATTAAAGAAGGCCGCTGCATAGTAATGCGCTACGGTTTCTACTTCCCCTTCATCCAGGATCAAGGCAGACTTTAATAAGGCTTCTCCATATCCGGTGGAGCATGAATAGGCAATTTTTGCGTCTTCCGGAAGCTGCTCCCGGATCTCGCCGATGGCCCGGATGGTAGTAGCCAGCGGACTTCCGTTATTATTCGAATAGAAGGAATAAAGCAGGGAGCCGTCTTCCCCTACCAGTGCCACCTTGGTCGTGGTAGAGCCGGCATCAATGCCCAGATAGCAGCGGCCCTGGTATTCTTTAAGATTGCTCCGGCCGACCCGATATTGCTCATGGCGCGCCAGGAAAGCGTCGTATTCATCCTGATTTTGGAACAGCGGATCCATACGCTTGATTTCAAAATCCATTTCAATGCCGTTTTGCAGGCGGGTAATCAGGGTATCGATCGGATGCACTACATCCTTGTCGCTGTTCATCGCCGCTCCAACCGCTGCAAACAGGTGAGAGTGATTCGGTGCGATGATCTGCCCATCCGTCAGGTTCAGTGTGCGGATAAAGGCTTTTCGCAGCTCCGGCAGAAAGTGAAGCGGACCACCTAAGAATGCTACATTTCCCCGGATCGGCTTACCGCAGGCCAGACCGCTGATCGTCTGATTGACCACTGCCTGGAAGATCGAAGCGGCCAGGTCCTCCCGGGTAGCCCCTTCATTAATGAGTGGTTGAATATCGCTTTTGGCAAATACGCCGCAGCGTGCAGCGATCGGATAAATCGCTTGATAATGAGATGCATACTCATTCAATCCGGCCGCGTCGGTTTGAAGCAGCGCAGCCATCTGGTCGATAAAAGAACCGGTGCCGCCGGCACAGATTCCGTTCATACGCTGGTCGATACCACCGGTAAAGTAAATAATCTTGGCATCCTCGCCGCCAAGTTCAATTGCCACATCTGTATGGGGCGCATAATCCTGCAGTGCGGCTGCGACAGAGACAACCTCCTGTACAAACGGAACGTCCAGATGCTTAGACAGGTTCAAGCCGCCGCTGCCGGTAATTACCGGCAGAAGCTGAACCGGTCCGATTTGGTTTCTGGCACGGGACAAAAGTTCTGCCAGTGTCTCCTGGATATGAGCCAGATGGCGTTCATAATCTGAGAATACAATACGATTTCGTTCATCCAGTATAGCAATCTTAACAGTGGTGGAACCAATATCAATTCCCAGAGAATAATAGGTAGTCATGGTAACCCTCCCTTTATCAAAACAAAGAACAATCAAATTATTATTTTCAGGATTGCGGGAGCACAAAGCGCGTTACAATCCGTAGGTATCAGGGGTCAAAATAACTTTTGCCCCCAACATCATGTTATCATGTGTAAGGTCATAGTATGTTATAAACTGTTTGGTGGCAAAAAACAAGTTAATTTTCCTTAAATAAATATGTAAAAAGAATAAAACGGACAAAAGTCGACAAAACTATAAGTTTCTAGTAAAAAAGCGGAGGAATTAACCAGAAATTAGTGGCTAGCCATTTGACAAACCCCATAAAAACCAATATAATGATTGAGTAAATTTGGTAAGTTCACCATTAAAGCAGTAAAAACGTTAATCTGCGCTAAGAAATGAGGGTACTAGATGAAGTTTGTAGACAAATTAGAGCGTAAATTTGGCCGTTTTGCAGTGCGAAATCTAATGATGTATATTATTATTCTTTATGCTGCCGGATTTCTGATTCAGAGGTGGAACCCCTTGTTCTACTGGCAGTACCTGAGTCTGGATGCCAGTGCAATTCTGCGGGGGCAGATCTGGCGGATTGTGACCTTTCTGATGTATCCGCCGAGCGACAGCATTCTGTGGCTTGTGCTGCTCAGCTATATTTATTTCTGCCTGGGCAGAACCCTGGAGCAGGTGATGGGAACCTTCCGGTTTAACCTGTACATCTATCTTGGTGTCTTGGGGTATGTGATTGCGGCAATTTGCATTTATGCGTTTTCGGGGCAGTTATTCTTCCTGACGGCCGGCAATCTGTATCTGAGCATGCTGCTGGCGATCGCCGCCGCCTATCCGGATGCGGAGTTTCTCCTCTACTTTGTCTTCCCAATTAAGGCAAAGTGGCTGGGACTCTTTTATGGAGCGATGGAGATTTATACGTTTATTCAATCGGACTGGGTCGTTCGGGTTGCAATTGCAATGTCGCTGTTAAACTTCCTGGTATTCTTTGTGTTTCTCCGCCGTCCTGCACAGCGCGCAAAGCAAACGACGAAAAAGGTGATCTACAAAGCGAAGGTTAATCAGGCAAAATCCGGTCCCAGACACCGCTGTGCCATATGCGGCCGTACTGAATTGGAGGACCCGATGCTGGAATTCAGGTATTGCTCCAAATGTGAAGGGAGCTATGAATATTGTCAGGACCATTTGTATACGCACATGCATGTAACGAAAGGAAGTGACGGGGGTGAAAAAAACTAAAATTATCTGCACGATGGGACCCAATACGGAAGCGGAAGAAATTCTAAAGAGCCTGATCCGGGAGGGAATGGACATTGCCCGGTTTAACTTCTCCCACGGAACCCATGAAGAGCACCGGAAGAAGCTGGAGCTCCTCAAGCAGGTAAGGGAAGAGATGGGAATACCGGTGGCGGCTTTGTTAGATACAAAGGGGCCGGAGATTCGGACCGGTCTGCTGGAGAATGGACAGCCGGTAACCCTGGAAACAGGGCAGACCTTTACGCTCACGGCAAAGGATGTCGTGGGGAATAAGAAGACCGTATACATTACTTATGAAGGCTTGGCGGAGGATGTATCCGCCGGTGACCGGATTCTAATAGATGATGGACTGATCGAACTGACCGTCCGGGAAGTGACAGGGACGGACATTCTGTGTGTGGTGGACAATGGCGGAGAGCTGGGCCAAAGAAAAGGAATAAATGTGCCAGGCGTAAAGGTGCGTCTGCCGGATATCACGGATCAGGACAAGGAAGACATTGTCTTCGGGATCGAGCAGGGATTTGACTTTATTGCCGCGTCATTTGTACGCTCGGCTGAATGCATCCGTCAAATCCGTGAAATTCTGAATTTATTTAATTCGGAAATCCAGATTATTGCAAAAATAGAAAATCGGGATGGCGTGGACAACCTGGATGAAATCCTGAAGGTCTGTGATGGTATTATGGTAGCCAGAGGGGATATGGGAGTGGAAATCCCTCCGGAAGAGATCCCTCATATTCAGAAGGAAATGATCCGTAAATGTAATGAAGCCTGCAAGCCGGTTATAACGGCTACCCAGATGCTGGATTCGATGATCCGCAATCCCCGGCCTACCCGGGCAGAGGTGGCGGATGTAGCCAATGCCATTTACGATGGTACGGATGCCATTATGCTGTCCGGTGAGACGGCGGTAGGTAAATATCCGGTGGAAGCGGTAAAAATGATGACGCAGATTGCACTTTCCACGGAGAGTTTTTTGGATCACGATGCTTATCGGCAGCGCCGGATTTCCCGGCATAAAAACAGTGTAACAAATGTAGTTTGCTATTCCTCTGTTTCGGCGGCAACCCAGCTGGAGGCAAAGGAAATACTGGCGCCTACGCTGTCGGGTTATACCTGCCGGATGCTTTCCAAATGGCGTCCCAGTGTGGAGATCGTCGGTCTCACACCGAATGAACGGGTACTGCGGCAGATGCAGCTGCTGTGGGGCGTCCGCCCGATGAAGCTGCAATGGCAGAAATCGACCGAAGAACTGGTGCGCCATTGTATTGAACT
>Ga0154000_1000032_pt1 | contig 51726 bp, 45 predicted proteins | sample TSNC084MetaG_FD_104674 | JGI IMG/M metagenome (GOLD analysis project Ga0154000, IMG submission 104674) | Attine ant fungus gardens microbial communities from North Carolina, USA - TSNC084 MetaG | ecosystem: Host-associated > Fungi > Mycelium > Unclassified | place: USA: North Carolina, Lumber... | reverse complement strand
CAAGAATCTACTGACAAAAAAAGTACGGACGGTTACTACCGCTTTTGCCGGAAGTATCGGTATTATCGGCGTGGCGCTGGTGCTTGCGCTGTCCACCGGATTATCCGATTATATGACGCAACTGCAAACGGAATCATTAGCGGGATTGCCGATTAGCATAAACGAAATGCCGATGACAATAGAAAGAGGCGGCCCTAACGAAGCTGGTGAAATTCTACTAAGCCGCTCCGATGAAACCGGTAAATTTACAGAGAATGACGTTATTTACAGCTATGACAACAGAGCAAATGTAATAGAACATAAAAACGTTCTGACGCAAGAATATTTTGATTATATTGCAAATATAAAATCTGAGCTGCCCGACGCAGTGAACGCGCTTTCCTATTCAAGAGCTGTGGGAATGAACCTTCTTGCCAAGGGCGGGGATTCCGTGGTGAAGTTTGAAACATCTTCCAATGGAAGCGGAAGCGGTATGGAGGCGATGTTCGGGGGAAGCGGGCTGTATTGGCAAGAGGTAACAAACGATGAAGCCCTTATTCTTTCAATGTATGATTTGATCGGTGATGGCAGCCGTTTACCGAAAGAAAAAAACGAGGTCGCCATTGTTGTTGACGAATATAACAGGATTGACAAGTCATTCTTTGAAAAGCTGGGCATATCCTCCGAAACGGCTGACCATAAACTGACCGACTTTATCGGAAAAACGATATTGAAAGTAATACCAAACGATGCTTACTATATCAAAATCGAAGACGACTTATTTGTCCCGGCGTCCGTTTCAGAATATAGTGAATTGTATAGTAACGGAGACGGCATAGAACTGACTATTACGGGTATTCTGCGTATAAAAGAAACTTCAACCTCGTTAGTGGGTTATCTTTCAACAGGCTTGATATATACCACCGCGCTAACGGATTATGTTGTCGATAACGCCCAAAGGTCTGAAATAGCAATCGCGCAGCAGAACGCGGATATAGACGTATTATTGAATACTCCTTTTAAGAGTGATACGAATAAAACACAGAAATTGCTTCAGTTAGGCGCGGATACAACCCCTACAGGCATAAGTATTTACCCGAAAGACTATGCCGGCAAGGATGAAATTAAAGAATATCTTGACAATTACAATGTGGGTAGAACAGAAGAAAATCAAGTTGTGTACTCCGATATATCCCAAATTGTGGAAAGTGTGTTCGGCACAATGTTAAATACGGTAACTTATGTTCTGATTGCATTTGCGGCAATATCTCTGGTTGTTTCCACAATCATGATTGCTATTATCATCTATGTGTCTGTAATCGAACGCACAAAGGAAATCGGCATTCTGCGTAGCGTAGGCGCGAGAAAGAAAGATATCTCAAGGGTATTCAACGCGGAAGCTCTGTTGATAGGCATGGTTGCGGGACTTATCGGCGTAGGCATAACATATCTTATCCAAATACCCGTAAACAGCATTATATTGACGCTTGTGGGAGTAAGCGGAATCGCAAGCCTGCCGATATTGTATGCCGGTATACTCGTACTCGGAAGTATGTGCTTGACCTTAATTGCAGGATTTATCCCGTCAAGAATGGCCGCGAAAAAAGACCCTGTCGTTGCACTTAGAACGGAATAAGTTGTACTTGGAGAAGCGGTATGGCGGTGATGAAAATATACTTTTCACTAACTCATATTTTCTCACAGCCATACCGCTCTCACGGGCTGATGCCGATTAGATAGGTGTTGAATATGCCAAGGCTTTATGTCTTTCAAATAAAACTTCCACGGAAGGAATGGTGATATTAATGATTAAAATGTTAAAAAACTTCAAAGCAAAGGAATGGCTGCAAATAGCCGCTTGCTTAGTGTTTGTTATAGTGCAGGTTTGGCTTGACCTGAAACTGCCGGATTATATGCGCGAAATTACCACGCTTGTCCAGACCGAAGGCAGCGCCATGTCGGATATTTGGACCCAGGGCGGCTATATGCTGCTCTGTGCGTTGGGTAGTCTTTTAGCGGCGTTCATTGTCGGATTTTTTGCCGCCCGTCTTGCGGCAACCCTATCGTACAGGCTCAGAGAGCGTTTATATGACAAAGTAGAAGCGTTCTCTATGGAGGAAATCGGACGGTTTTCCACCTCAAGCTTAATAACCCGCTCGACCAATGACATCACACAAGTACAAATGGTTATCGCTATGGGACTTCAAGTCATAATTAAAGCGCCTATTTTGGCGGTGTGGGCAGTCTTAAAGATTGCGGGGAAAAGCTGGCAATGGTCTGCCGCCACCGGCAGCGCAGTATTTGTACTTGTTATCATGGTGGCCGTAGTAATCATATTCGCGCTTCCCAAATTCAAAATCGTACAGCAGCAGACCGATAAGCTCAATCTCGTAACAAGGGAAAATTTGACCGGCGTTCGCGTTGTGCGGGCATATAACGCGGAAAAGTATCAAGAGGCAAAATTTGAAAACGCTAATGCTGAGCTGACAAAGACGAACCTATTTACTAATCGAATAATGGCAATCATGATGCCGGGTATGTCGCTGATTATGAATGGTCTTTCCCTTGCAATTTATTGGATCGGCGCGTATCTGATAAACAGCGCGGATATGATGTCACGGCTTGACCTTTTTCCCGATATGATCGTGTATTCCTCCTATGCCATGCAGATTGTAATGGCGTTTATGATGCTGGTTATGATTTTCATTATGCTGCCCCGTGCGACTGTTTCCGCTAAACGTATCAACGAAGTGCTTGATACGCAGCCGAAAATTAAAGACGGAACGCTGGAGAGTCAGCCGTGCGTCATGGGAGAGGTGGAGTTCAAAAACGTCAGCTTCAAGTATCCGGGCGCTGCCGAATATGTACTGCGCGATGTCTCATTCAAAGCAAATTCAGGCGAAACGGTTGCCTTCATCGGCTCCACCGGAAGCGGAAAGAGTACCTTGATTAACCTAATCCCGCGTTTTTATGACGCGACAGAGGGCGAAATTCTAATCAACGGCGTGGATATCCGAAAATACAAGCAAAAAGACCTGCACAACAAGATCGGCTATGTGCCGCAGCGGGCAGTCATATTCTCCGGCAATGTTGCGTCTAATGTGGCGTTCGGTGATAATGGAAGAAAAAAAGCAACTGTCGATGACATCGTAAACGCAGTTGAAATTGCCCAAGCGAAGGATTTTATAGAAACGTTACAGGAGAGCTATGCCGCGCCTGTGTCGCAAGGCGGTACAAATATGTCCGGCGGACAAAAACAACGTTTGGCGATTGCGAGAGCAATTTGCAGAGAGCCGGAGATGTTTATTTTTGATGATTCCTTTTCCGCTCTCGATTACAAAACCGACAAGGAACTGCGAAGCGGACTTGCCGCTCAGACGCGCGGCGCAACAACATTCATTGTAGCACAGCGTATTGGAACGATTCGAAACGCAAACCAGATTGTTGTTCTGGATGAAGGAAATGTTGTCGGGGTCGGTAAGCACCAAGAGCTTCTTAGAACCTGTAATGTTTACCGCGAAATTGCCTATTCACAATTATCAAAGGAGGAGCTTGGCGATGAGTAGAGAGAATGGAGAGAATAGAGAGAATAGATCACCCGGTTTTGGAGGTCCGCTGGGTAGAGGCCCGGGAGGCATGGGAGGCCCGGGAGGTGGATTTGCCGTTGCCAAAGGTGAAAAACATGAGTTTTCCGCTACTTGGGGCAAGTTGATTTCCTATTGCAAAGCCTATTTTCCGGCTATTATTATTGCGTTCGTATGCGTTGTCGGAGGCGCGGTTTTTACCATACTCGGGCCCGACAAGCTCAGTGAAATGACCGATATTATCATGGCAGGATTTAGGGGAAGCATTGATTTAGAAGCGGTGAGGAGTGTCGCGCTTGTTTTAGTGGCGTTTTACGGCAGCAGTTTGATTCTTTCTTATTTACAAGGATTCATTATGACGAGCGTTACGCAAAGAGTATCAAAACGGCTGCGCACCGATATTTCGGAAAAGATCAACCGCTTACCGCTCCGATACTTTGATTCGACCAGTTATGGCGATATCTTGTCCCGCGTTACCAATGATGTGGACACAATTGGGCAGACATTAAATCAAAGTATTGGCAGTCTTGTATCTGCAATAGCAATGTTTGTCGGCTCGATTATCATGATGTTTATGACAAATTGGATCATGGCATTGGTTGCGGTAGGCTCATCCCTTTTGGGGTTCGTCCTTATGATGCTGATTGTCACACGTTCCCAAAAATATTTTACCGAACAGCAGGAGCTTTTAGGCTCGATCAACGGTCATGTAGAGGAAGTCTACGCCAGTCATAACGTGGTAAAGGCTTACAATGCAGAGGATGATTTACGCAAGGAATTTTCGGGGTTCAATAAAAAACTCTATACCAGCGCATGGAAGTCGCAGTTTATGTCGGGGCTGATGATGCCGCTGATGAGTTTTATAGGTAATCTCGGATATGTGGCGGTTTGCGTAGCGGGCGCTGCCCTTGCTATGAACGGTACGATTACATTTGGCGTGATCGTTGCGTTTATGGTGTATGTACGCCTGTTTACCCAGCCGTTGACCCAAATCGCCCAATCAGCGACAAGTCTGCAATCGACAAGCGCGGCAAGCTACCGTGTATTTGACTTTTTGGGCGAGAAAGAATTGGCGAACGAACGCACAAAGCAGACTGTCTTGGAAACAGCCGAAGGGGATATAGAATTTAGAAATGTCCACTTTGGATACAATGAGGACAAAACGATTATTCATGACTTTTCCGCAAAGGTTAAGGCCGGACAAAAAATCGCCATAGTCGGCCCCACCGGAGCGGGGAAAACAACCATAGTCAACTTGTTAATGCGTTTTTATGAAACGAACAGCGGCGAAATCCTTATTGACGGAACACCGCTGACATCCTTGACGCGGGAAAACGTGCATGATCTGTTCTGCATGGTGTTACAGGATACTTGGTTGTTTGAGGGAACTATCCGCGAAAACATTGTTTACAACAAGCAAGGCGTGACGGATGGTGAGGTCGTGGCGGCCTGCAAAGCGGCGGGGGTTCATCATTTTATCAAAACGCTTCCCGAAGGCTATAACACGATTCTGAATGAGGAGGCCAGCCTTTCCGCGGGACAAAGGCAGCTCATTACCATTGCTCGCGCTATGATCGAAAACGCTCCCATGTTGATTCTCGATGAGGCGACAAGCTCGGTTGATACACGCACCGAGGTTTTGATACAGGAAGCGATGGATAAGCTGATGGCCGGACGCACTTCGATTGTTATCGCTCACAGGCTGTCCACCATTAAGAACGCCGATTTGATTCTTGTTATGAAAGACGGCGACATCATTGAAAGCGGCAATCATCCGAAACTGCTGGAGCAAAACGGCTTTTATGCTGATTTGTATAACAGCCAGTTTGATCAGGCGTCTTAATAAAAATATTAAGATAAGGAAGGATGATCTATATGCGTTACAATGTCGTAGCGATTGAAAGAGAATATACCAGCTGAGGCCGCGAAATCGGTAAAAAATCGGCTCAAATGCTCGGAATGCCCTATTACGCAGGAGATTCTTGCGAAAGCCTCGGCTAAAACCGATACGCCCCGCTTCATGAATTGAGTGTATTGGAGGAAAGCATGACGGCAGCTTACTTTTTAGCTTGCATATGCTGACAAACATTACATCCGGTAAAGGCGGTGACCTGACAAAATCCCAAAAACTCGCGCTTGCCAAGGCTGTTATTATTCGTGACTTATCGTTATTCCCTGCGTGATAATCGGGAGAAGATTCTGACAATTATGAATGTCGTTGGCGGTCTTGGGATTAACGCTTATGACCCCTTGGACAATAATGGGGGTGTTTTTATCCGATGGAGTTCTTAGCTCAATTAACATTTTGATACTCGCAATTACAGGAATAACAGGATTGGAACAGTCGCATGGTGGAGGTTTGCGGAACAACAGTAAGTAACAGCGCCGTTGACAGGAATGTACTCCAACCGGCGGCAATTTATTAGGAGAGACAAGGGAAAGGGGCGGCTAAATATGCGAGTTGGTATTTGCGACGACAACGAGCAAGCTCGGCTTATGGTTTCCGGCTGGCTGAAAACCCGCCCCGAAGTCGTGGAGCGAAATGTCTTCGAATTCCGCTGCGGCGAGGCGCTGCTTGAACATCTGCGCCGTTTTGTACTGGATGTTGTATTCCTCGACTGCAAAATGGACGGCATGGACGGCATTGAAACGGCAAAGGCGATCCGCAGACGCGACAGCAGGCTTGCCATCATATTATTGACCGACTTCACCGGTTACGCCCGATTTGGGTACGGCGCGGATATTCTGGATTACATACTCAAAAGTGAGTTTAATACAAAAGCGGATATTGTATTTGGCAAAGCCACCAAACGGATCAAAGAGAACGACCTGAAAACCTATGCTGTCCGGACAGGAACGGGGCTTTTCCATCTGGAAATCGCGGACATCCTGTATATTGAATCCCACTCCCGGAAAAAAGAAATAGTCATGTGGGACGGGCAATCATACGAATTCTACGGACGGATCGAGGATATCGAATCAGACCTCAAAAAGTATGGCTTTATCCGCCCGCACGGAAGCTTTCTTGTCAACAGCAGCCATGTTCGAGTCTTCGTCCCCAGCGGCATATGGCTCTCCGGTATGGATACCTCCCTTCCCGTATCGCATCGCAAATATAAGCAGGCGTACAACGACATGACCGTGTACGCTACGGAGGTGAGGCTGTGATGTGGCATGCAGTCGAGGCCGCGATATCGGCATTTGACATCTATATCATCGCCTCGTTTTATTACAGGCGGCTGCAAAAACGGGCTTCCGTCCGTGCCGTTCTCCTCTTCTCGGCGGCCTGCGCGATATGCCATTACGGGATGCTCCATATAAGTCTTCCGACATTCATGAGCATAGCGTTCTCAGCTGCCGTCTGTTTCCTCATAACCCTCTTGTTTGATGCTACCTGGATGCAACGGCTCTTCTATCCTATGGTAATCACCTCGCTGGAAATCGTTGCGGAAATAGCGGCTGGGCTCCTGCTTGGCAGCCTGTGCCATATGGCAGTTAATGAAATCACCGCCAACCCGCACAGTATAGAATACCTGGTCGGAGCCATCACCGCCAAGCTGGTATTTTTTATATTCATACGGATACTGTGCCGCCTGCATGTGATGAACGACAGCACGCTGCCGTTGCGCCACTGGCTGCTCATCATGATGGTGCCGGTAACCTGTGTGGCCGTCAGCCTCGGCCTTGCCTTCAGTTCCGACAGCCACATCATAAAAGATCCGCTTGCTCCATTTTTAATATTGGCCGGTATGCTGGGAGTCAATGTGCTGGCCTTTGTGATGTACGATGAGCTCTCGGCACAGTCAAAGGCCCTGGTGGAGCACGAACGGGCGAAATATCGCATGGAAGCGGACAGGAGGCGGTATGACGATATGATCTCACAAAGTAAGGAGCTTGCCGCGACGCTGCACGACACGCAAAAACACTGTGGTGCTGTTTACGACCTGCTTGTTTCAGGCGACACCTCTGCGGCGATGCGCTATATCGAAAACATGCACACCTCCGGGGCGACGCGGGGCGGGGAAAACAATTCCTCCTCCAACGTCGTCGTGAACACGGTATTACACCGGAAAACAGAGGAAGCGGAGCAAAGCGGCATAGAGGTCACATGTACTTTTGAGGCGGCATCCGTTATACCCATTGATGAAGTAAGCCTGTGTCTGATATTGGGAAACGCGCTGGACAACGCCATAGAAGCCTGCCGCAAACTGCCGGAGAGTAAGAAGCGGCTGATTGAGGTTGATGTACGCTATCAGAACGACCGGCTGACAATCCGGGTCGCCAATACCTCGGAGCCGGTCGAAATCGTAAACAACGCTTGCGTGACGACGAAAAGCAACACCATGCTCCATGGCTACGGGCTGCCGAATATTCAAAAAACAGTTTCGGAGAAAGGAGGAAATTCGGTTATACGGTATGAGAACGGCACGTTCATTTTAAGTGTTATTTTCTTGTTATAAACATCCTTTTGTTATGCGGTACAATAAGTCAGCCATTTTCTACAACATTCTGGACACTTTCTACAACTTTATATAATCCTACGGCCTAAAATGCTATTTTCGAGCCATACATCACGAAGGGGGACAAGCCCGTGAACCTTCATGTTATGGCAGGGGAAATGGCATTTTTTCTTGTTCGCAAAGAAATTATTGAAAAAGATAGGGCCGAGATATACGGCTATGGGCTGGAACTCCTGTTTGCCACACTCATCAACGGGGTACTGGTCGCCGCCGCGTCGCTTGTCCTGGGAGTGTTCTGGCAGTCTGTGCTGATGCTCGTTCCGTTTATGCTGATCCGCGCCAACGCCGGCGGTTTTCATGCGGAAACCCATATCGGCTGTATGCTCGGATTCATGACCGTGTATTTATCCTGCGTATTGTTTGCAAAGCATCTAACACCCGGAGCAGCCGGACCAGCCGCGCTTGCAGGTCTTCTGACCGGGGCCGCTATTATACTGGTGGTCGGACCCTTGCCTCATAAAAACCGTTCCGTATCGAACCGGGAGCTGGCGGCATATCGAATCAAAGCACGCTTATTGGCTCTTGGGCTGCTGATTGCAGGATTGACAGGGTCGTATTTTGCCCCGGCATGGTTTCTGTATTTTGCGCTTGGACTGGACATTGCGGCCGGGTCTCTGCTGGCCGGGTGCATAAAAAGCAAATGGGAAGGGAGGCGAAAAGAATGACTGCGATCAAACGGTTTGCGAACATCACCACACGCAAGGTGATTATGGCGGCTGCCGCTCTGGCGTTGTTAACGGCGTTGGTCAGCACAACACACCTCTGCTTTATATGGTTCCATCAGCCGCGAATGCCGGAATCTGTCCGGCAGATGGGCAAATTCAAGGACTGAACGGACAAATAAGCATAGGCCGGATTCCCAGCAGCTTTTCGGTCACCGCGCGGAAATACCAGGAGGCGGAAGCGAAGCCGCCTGGTGATGAAAACCGGGCGGCTCTTTTTTTGTCTTGCCGGCAGGATGGAGGATCGTTATGGCAGGTTTGGCCGTTATAATTTTTAGAACAAAGAGGGGTATGTGACGCCGACAAAAGGGCGTTCGATTTTTCATGCCGCCTACATACGATTGAAAAAACATCTGACGGCTTTGCTGCCTTTGCGCTTTGTCAAATTGGCCGCGCTCTTTCGCGCGGCCTTTTCTGTCGCCAGTCTTTAACCCTCTATCCTCCATACATGGCCCGCGCCCCTCCGTTTTCTTCGGTTTTGAGTTTTTCAAAATTCGAAGAAACGGAGGAACCCGCTATGTGGCAGCGCAACGACGGGACCGGAGAATCGAATATTCTGCAAAACGAGTTCACGGCCTATTTAGGCACGGCGATACGCAGAAGAAAGGTTCAATATCTGCGGTCCAAAATTAAGCTACAGCACTATGAACTGTCCCTGGAGATACACGATTATTTTAAGGGTTTCCTGACAGAGCCGGATATGATCCTCAACCTGCCGGTCATTGAGCAGCTTGAAAACATCCGGCTGCAGCAGGCTTTGAGGCAAACAAAAAGCCGGGATCTCTATATCTTTCTCGCAAAGGCGCTGGAGGGTCGCTCCAATATAGAGATTGCTCATGAGCTCGGTATGGGGGATAACGCGGTCGCGGTGGCTTATCACCGGATGATTCAAAGGCTAAAGAAGGTGCTGGGAGGTGAGAACGAATGAATTTCAAGGAGCTGCTGATCCGCGCAAAGGAAAACGATGCCTGGGCGGTCAATGAGCTTACCGCCATGTATAAGCCCCTGCTGATAAAGGAATCCGTCGTAGACGGAGCCTTTGATGAGGACCTGTACCAAGAGCTTTGGTTGACGATGCTGAGCTGCATACGAACAATCAAAATCTAAACCATTTTCCTCAAAATGATCAGCAGCCGGGAACTGCGTTTCCGGCTGCTGCTTCAATTTTGATCGGAACATGTTATTTCCGCTGTTTCGGGATGGATGAAGATGATTTCCTTATCCCGCTTCTTTGCATACTTCACAGCCTGACCCGCGTCTGAACGTGTGTCGTGACCGCCTCGGCAGACGGCGACAATTATTTCCGACAGATCCACCATAACGCGGTATCGTTTTGTATCAGAGTTGGACTTACCTGAAGGATCGGCCGCCTGTTTATCGTCGCAGGCGGAGAGAAGCCTTTCCAGCCGCGTATTGTGCTCGTCATCCCACCCCCTGTTATACCCCTCGAACGGAATGACGCAGACAAGCTCGATCCCCGGAAATTCCTGTTGATCTTTAAGGCTGAGAACAGCTTCCCCCGCCCACATATCCGTACCCAGCGCACCGCCGACATAAAACCGCCGGACGCCGCGTTTATACAAAGCTTTTGACTGTTCAAGCAAGGCGGCCTTAATTTTTTTGCACAGCGGATGAAATTCGTTGTATTTGAAGAAAAACTCTGTCGGCTGATAGCCGATAAAAGCGCAGGATTTCAAAATTTTCTCACCTTCATTTTAACTATGTGTCCTCAATACCCACATAGTTTATTATATCACGGTCAAACTACCTATACAATACAAGCTGACAGTTTATATGAGGACGGTGAGTTGAAATAGATTTGAATGCTAAGGAATTGGAATATAAAGAGTTAGATTATAAAGATATAGGCGCCCGGATAAGAGAAAGACGTTTGAGGCAAAAACTGAATCAGGAGCGGCTTGCGGAAAAGGTTGATTTGTCTTTGACCCACATGAGCCACATTGAGACAGGCAACACCAAATTGAGCCTTCCGTCTCTGCATAAAATCTCCTGGGCCTTGAAAGTGCCGATGGACGCGCTTGCGTGCGACAGTACCGTTCTGGCGAAAGAGATTTTTGAAAGTGAATTGCTGTATCATACAAAGGATTGCAACGAGACGGAGCTGCGGATTATAGTGGATATGGTAATAGCCGCTAAAGCCAGCCTGAGAAAAAGATTACCAAAAGAAATAAGCGGAGCCGGCGAATAAAAAACGCTGGCTTCGCTTATTTTGTCTGGTTATAGTGTGTAGCATTCATATGCTGTAAAATATTTTTTGAAGCTGTAATAATCTAAGTATCCACTTTCCGTTTATTAAGCGTATAGGGAAATCGGACAGGCCTCTCAGCCCCGATTACCCCATACGCTTAGATTTTTGCGCTCTTTGACAAACAGCCGCCATGGAGCGGCTCATAGCCTCCTGCCGGAGGTTATACAGGTTACTGCGGACAGTGTGCCATGACGCCCATCAGTCGAGCGCGCCCGCAGGCGAAATGCCGCACAGAGGCAGCCTGAAAATACGCGGCTGAGAATGGGCGCAGGAAATGGGCCGGCGAGGAGGTGTAACATCAAATCCAGAAAGCTTTGCATATCGGCCTTTTGAGCCATTTATTTTTTTATAGAACGGAGGTAAGCCATGAAAAAGCAATCCCCATATAATCCTCAATCAATTAAGCGCATAAATGATTATCCAGATATTTTGACCGTACAAGAGGCAAGCGAATTGCTCGGAGTCAGCACGAAAACGGTCTATAAGCTGTTGAAAGAGGGCCAAATTGAAAAAAAAGCTGTTGGCAGAGCCTTCAGAATACCTAAAGTCAATGTTACCAACTACCTTGGCATCAAGTGTAAATAAGCATATTGTGTTGAGAAAACCCCTCAAAAATGCTATAATTACATATGTCAATGGTAGATGAAGACTTGACCGACTGAAAGGAGAAATGAATTATGTTGTCGGGTCATCTACAAGAAAAAGGGGGCAAGTATTACGCTGTCCTAAACTGTAAGCACCATGATGGTAAGCGCTTCCCCAAGTGGGTGGGCACGGATTTGCCAGTCAAAAAAGGTAACAAACGGTTGGCCGAGAGGATGCTGGAGGATTTCAAGAGAAGTTACTCCATATATGGAGAGTTTTCAGAAAGTTCCGAAATGCCGTCTGAAGAACTCGTTCCAGCCGATGTGCAAGCTACAGATCAGATCGTGCCATTGGAAACAGAAGATAATGGGATTTTGTTCGCGGATTTTATGCTGTCCTGGCTATCTGATATTGAGACTGAGGTAGATCCTACTACTTACTCAGGGTATTGTGATTCTGTCGAGGGCGTTATCGTTCCATATTTCAAGGAAAAAGGAGTGAAATTGCACGAATTAACTTCAAAGGACCTGAAGGAATTTTATAAACATGAGCGGAAAGGTGATGAAAACGCCAATAAGAAGGCTAAAAAGGGAACCACCGTAGTCCGCTACCATGCTAATATCCATAAGGCTCTGGAAGCAGCGGTTGCCGATGGGCTTGTTCTAAGAAATGTCGCTCACAAAATGAGACCGACAACGGAGAAATTCGTTGGGAGTTTCTATCTGGCTGATGAGGCTATGGAACTGATCAAAGCCGCCGAAGGCACAAGGCTGGAATTGGCTGTGTTGTTTGGTTTGTTTTATGGACTTCGCCGCAGTGAGATAATTGGGCTGAAATGGCAGAATTTTGATTTTGCTAATAACACTTTTACAATAGCCCATACCGTTACCGCTTTTAGGCGTAAAGGAAAAAGAGTTCAGTATGCTAAAGACAAGACTAAAAACCAGTCAAGTATGCGCTCGTTACCACTTGTGCCCTTAGTTAAGGAAAAGCTAATTGCCTTAAAGGAACGGCAAAAAGAGGACAGGCTCGCGTTTGGTGCGTATTATGAGAATGAGTATCAATCATATGTATATGTCGATGAAATCGGTAAGTTGATTAGACCTGACTATGTATCCGCAGCTTTTCCGAAGCTGTTAAAAAAGAGCGGTCTGCGGCATATACGGTTCCATGATACGAGACATAGCTGCGCGAGTTTGCTACTTAAAAACGGTGTCTCCATGAAAGAGATACAGGCATGGCTTGGTCACAGTGATTACGGGACAACTGCCAACCTATACGCCCATTTGGATGTCGAAACATCAAAAATCCATTCGGCACAGAGACTTTCCGCAGGGCTATTCGGGAGTTCCGATGTGCCGCAGCCCATTTGAACTGAAGTTCATAGAAAGGAGACTTGGAAAGATTATATGTATCTGCATGAATATCTCGCAGGGGGCGAGAGTAGAAGAAATAATAAAGAGCTGCCAGCTTGCAACTGACAGCCCTTCGATCAAGGTAATGGGATCAAAGATTAGCGTCTAACTCCCATTACCGGGTTAGCCTGGCGGAGAGAGTGGGATTCGAACCCACGGTCGGGATAAACCGACACAGGTTTTCGAGACCTGCACCTTAAACCAGCTCGGACATCTCTCCCAATATTTAGAACCTCTATATTAACTACAAAATTACTTGTAGGATTTTTTAACCCCTTCCACCAACTTCCGGCTATTTCGAGGAAGAAGGAAAGAAAACAGGAAAGAAATTTCTTTCGAACCTCCAGAGCCGGAACGGAAAAACCCAGTAACCATGCGGGTTTGCACCTCTAAATCTTCCACATAGAGAGCAGTATTTCGAGTCGTTCTCGTTATGACCTCTTCGATACGCCTCCGTATTCAATTATAGTGCCGCGATGAAAAAGCATTTTCCATCGAAGCGTAGAAAAAGCGTAGAAATACGCTGATTTCTCAAGGTGGCGGCAAGCGTAGAAACCGCATGGGTAAAGGCTTTTTGCCGATTATGCTGTCCGGCGACCAACACGATTTCGAGTGATTTCGAATCCGGACTTCAGCCGCTTGGGTACTCCTCCGAATATTAAATTATCTGAAATGTTTCGGATAGAACTGCTCGAAAATCTATCCTAACCCGAACTGTGAGGGCATAAAAAAACAGCTTAAATACTAGGTTTTCGACTGCATGGCTACCACATGTTCCATACCCTGCAAACCAGAATCAATACTTAGAAAGGACACCTTTAAAACTTACATACAAAAGAATATCAGACCGGAAAAAGAAAATCAAGTCTTTCCTGTGCAATTTATGGAGGTTGTTATTTGCGTTGCATCTCAATTCGTGATAGAGTAATGGTGCAGTATTTGAATGGAGATGGTGGTTTGATTCAACTTTTATTTGTTTGCCACGGAAATATATGCCGCTCCCCGATGGCTGAATTTGTATTTCGGCATCTGGTGAAAGAGAAGGGATTGAGTGGCGAAATTGTTTCCGCCTCCGCTGCGACCAGTGCGGAAGAGCTGGGGAATCCTGTCCATCACGGAACTCGGCGCAAGCTGGCGCAGGTTGGAATTTCGGCGGAAGGTAAGGTGGCTGTGCGTTTGCGCCGGGCGGACTATGATGCTTATGACTACATCGTTGGGATGGACCGCTGGAATATGCAAAACATGCGGCGTCTGTTCGGAGAGGATTCAGAGAAAAAACTACATCTTTTGCTGGATTATGCGGGGCGGTTTGGAGAAGAAATTGCAGACCCGTGGTATTCTGGAGATTTTGACCTGACTTATAAGGAGGTCCTGGCCGGTTGCCAAGGTTTGCTGGACTATATTGTCCGGGAGCACGGACTATAAAAAGTGAGACCTCAGCCAGAAGGAAACAGGGTGTGTATTGTGGATCAAATGCACACCCTATTCATGTTATAAAACCTTGGATAGAAACTCTTTCGTCCGTTGTTCTTGCGGGGAATCAAAAAGGGTGCGGGGCAAATTTTGCTCTAATATTTTCCCGCTGTCCATAAACACCACGCGGTCTGCCACTTCGCGGGCAAAGCCCATCTCATGGGTGACAATGGCCATTGTCATTCCATCCTCCGCAAGGGATTTCATCAGATCCAGCACCTCTCCGACCATTTCCGGATCCAGTGCAGAGGTGGGTTCATCAAAAAGCATGACCTCCGGTTCCATTGCCAGAGCACGGACGATTGCAATGCGCTGCTTTTGTCCGCCGGAGAGCATAGCGGGATATTCCTCCGCCTTGTCCGCCAAAGAGATACGCTGCAATAACCGCATTGCTTGTGCATCGGCATCTGACCGGTTTTTCATGTTGAGCGTGACAGGGGCAAGGGTGATGTTTTTCTTGACCGTCATATGGGGGAATAAATTGAAGTGCTGAAAGACCATTCCCATCTTCCGGCGGTGAAGATTGATATCTACATGGCGGTCGGTGATGTCAATTCCGTTGAAAATCACTTGTCCCGCTGTGGGCACCTCCAAAAGATTCAAGCACCGCAGCAGGGTGGACTTTCCGGAGCCGGAGGGGCCGATGATTGCGACCACCTCCCCTTTGCGGATATCCAGGGAGCAGTGATCCAGCGCCTTGACGGCCCCCTTGTTATAGTGTTTAGAGACGTTGCGCAAAGAGATCAGCCTACCGTTTGTCTCCACGGCGCATCCTCCTTTCAATGGCTTCAATGGCTTTGCTGGCCGGGAAGTTGATGCAGAAGTACAAAATGGCGATCAGCACATATGGGCCAATTGAAATATAGGTGGTTCCGGCTACCATTTTTGCAGCCCACATGAGCTCCATGGTGCCGTAAGCCGAGCAGAGGGAAGATTCCTTCACCATGGTGATGAGCTCATTGGCCAGCGCGGGAAGCACGTTTTTAATCGCCTGGGGCAACACCACTAAGCGCATGGACGGCCAGGCGGGAAGGCCGAGACTGCGCGCCGCCTCTGTCTGTCCGGAGTCTACCGCCAAAATGCCTGCCCTGAAAATTTCCGCCACATAGGCCGCACTGTTCAAGGCAAGAGCAACGGTAAACGGAATGAAGGAGGAAAGGGTGACAATCCCAAATATCGTGATATTTGGGATTTTAATCAGAAAAAATATGCCAAAATAAATGATGGCAATCTGTACCATCAGTGGAGTAGAGCGGAAAATTGCTATGTATGCGCCAGCAGGCCAGCGTATGGCTCTGGATTTACTCAGTCTCATTAACGCCAGGATCAGAGCAGGGATAATGGCCAACAATACCGAGGTCACAGACAGAAGCAGGGTATATGCAAGGCCCTGTACAAAGTATGGGGCGTATTTTGGAAGAAAGCTGAAGTTGACAAAACTGGCTGTCCCTGGATTGGTGAAAAGGGCAATGAAATCTGACAACATGGCAGTGGTGCTCCTTCACAAGTTTGGTGGCATGAAAGCCGCCGTGCAGCGCGGCCCGTGGCCCGCTGCACGGCGGGAAAAGAAGGGGAAATTACCCCTCAAGCGCTTGACTGCTCAGAGCATCCGCTTCCGCAATATACCGCTCCATGGTACCATCAGCCAGAACTTGGGCAATGGTTGCGTTGATGCTGGGGAGCAACCCCTTGGGGTCGCCTTTTGCCACCCAGACGCAGTAGGGCAGGGCTTCCCCTAAAGAAACGCCTTCCGCTTCGATCACCACCAAATCCTCGTTTGCGTTGGCATATTGTATGGCAACAGCGCCGTCTAAAATCAGAGCATCGCACTTGTCATAGACCAGATTGTTGACCAGGTCTACCACAGAAGTCATCATGATTGGCGTGGCGTTGGGCATGTACTCCGTGATCATGTCCGCCTTTGTGGTTCCGGATTGGGCTCCGACCACCTTACCGCTAAAATCTGCAAAGGTCGTATACTGATCCGCGTTTTCACGCTTAACGAGAATCATGGCCGGCAGGTCGGTATAGTAGGGATCGGATGGAGTGGCGGCATTGAGCCGCTCATCTGTGGTCTCCATAGCGGCGATGACATAATCACAGTCGCCCTTTGCCATCAGGGTCAGCAGGTTTTCAAAGGCCATATCGGTAATGTTCAACTCCGCGCCCATATCCTCAGCAATTTTATGGGCCAGGGACACATCCAGTCCAACAATGGTATCCACACCGTTATCCAAAATGTGGAATTCGAAGGGGGCATAGTCCGCAGAGGTACCGTATACCAACACGCCGCCGGAAGCGCCTGCGGAAGAGGATGCGCCACTTCCGGAGGAAGAGCCGGCAGTGCTGCTGCCATTGCCGGCATTCCCTGTGCAGGATACGAGACCTGCCCCCATTACGAGAGTGAGTGCGAATGCAATCCATTTTTTCATGTCAAAATAATCTCCTTTTCAACATTCCACGCAAAAATATTAAATCTGGCAAAAGTATACCTGATTCAATATTCATGGTCAATAGATAAAAATACAAAAGAAGAAAAAAAGAAAAACTTCTCTGCCGGAGCTATTTTGATTTGACATCGTGGCCGCGGGCCCGCGCTTGCAAAACAGGCGAAAAACGGGTATACTAAATCATTCAGAACATAAAAATTGAATATTCTTGGAATATAAAAAAGAGGGTAAGCTCTGATTTTTGTTTTGAAGGGAGAACTATGCATTGGAACAGAATAGATATACACCGCTGCACAGCTCCTGCCTGGTGATAGAGCTGGAGAATATTCGCGGCAATGTGCGTCACATTCTAAATGGCCTGTCCGCAGGACAGGCCATAATTCCGATATTAAAAGACAACGCCTATGGGTTGGGGTTGGTGGAGATTGCCGGATTGCTCTGTGAATTTCCGCAGGTAAAGACCCTCGCGGTCTCCCAGGTGGGAGAGGGCGTTGACCTGCGCCGGGCGGGCATAGAGCGGGAAATTCTGGTGTTGGGGGGAACGGCGGATCGGTTCATCCCGGTGGCGCTGGAGCATGATCTGACGCTGACCGTGGGACGGCCTGGCCTTGCGCTCCTGATTGGGCAGGGGGCGTCTGAAATCGGAAAACAGGGAAAAATAGAGGTGAAAATTGAAACCGGCCTGAACCGGATTGGCTTAAAGCCGGGGAAAGAGCTGGACGATTTTGGAAAAGAACTGGAGACCTGGAAGCCGAACCTTAAAATAACCGGGGCTTTTTCCCATTTTGCCGATCTGGAGGATAAGGTCAGGACGCAAAGGCAATTTCAGTGCTTTCTGGAAGGGACACAGCAGCTGCAAAAGGCGGGGATTTTGCTTCCACGGCGACACATTTGCGGCAGCGAGGCCAGTGAGTACTATCCCCAATATGGTCTGGAGGCGCTGCGGATTGGCCGGCGGCTATACATGGATCATCCCACAAAGCCGTTGGGGGGAATCCGTGAGGTTGCGTCCTGGCGCAGTTGGATTACAAATCTTCGCACGCTTCAGGCGGGGGAGCTGCTCGGTTATGGAGGGCGGTTTCGGCTAGAGCAGGATACACAGGTGGCAACGGTAGGGGTCGGCTATGGAGATGGATTGAACCAAAGTTTGGTACAGGCGGGAGGACCCGTTTTGGTTCGGGGGGAGCGGGCCAAGCTTTTGGCGTGCTGTATGGACCAATGCTTCCTGGATGTGACGGGATTTGGCTGCCAGCCGGACGATGAAGTCACTTTTTTCGGCTGGGATGAAACAGGAGGCTATCTCTCCTCCCAGGAGGTGTCTCTTCTGGTGGGACATGAAGAGGGGTGTGGCCTGATTTCCGCCCTGGGCGGCCGGGTGGACCGAATTTATCAATCATAATTTAAGCCATACTGTACAGAAATACAGCATATTTTATGGGAACAAATTGAAATTTGTCCCGTCAATATAAAAATAAGGACCTGTATTCCCAGATGGAACTGCCGAAGCAGCGAGGGATTTTTTTGCCAGGCAAGGCAAATTTTTGTGGGAATCATTGGTTTATTTCAAGAAAATTTAACGCGGTATGGCAGAAAAAGCGCCGTTGATACGGTGTTTTTAGCTGGGAATACAGGTTTTAAGATCAATCAAATGAGTCGCTCTCCCTGCATGGCTTCATACAAGGAGTCTCATGATTTTTTATCTGAACGTGTTCACTCTGGTGATGTTTTTCTGTTTTCCCCGCCCCAGGCGGGGGAAAACACGATTCTCTGTATGCTGTGGTTCACACGCTCTTAGATCTTAAACACATAGGGGGAAAGCATGAAATCGCTTTTGTATCGAAATTATTGGCAGGATATCTATCGGGTTGGAGAATTCTTTTTGCGGTACCCGGAACGATGGTGTTCGGCGGTTGCCTTTCTCCTGGGGCCTTGGGCGGCGCTGTGGATGGTTGAAATTTTAAACCAAAATAATGTGTTTTCCGATCTGCATCAGTGGCAGATACTGATGAATTTGATTTGGTACTACATGGTCTTTGCAATTTTTGGGATCATATTTGGGAGAATGCGCCCGGCTGCCGCAGCGGGTATCGCCTTGTTTTTTTTGATCGGACTTGTGAATCACTATGTGCTGCGTTTCCGGGGAAGAATTTTGTTCCCAGCTGATCTGGCCGGCTGGAAAACAGCGGCAAATGTGGCGGAGGGCTTTGATTATACCCCGGATTACTATATCATTCAGGCCATGATTTTGCTGATCGCATATTTGTTTCTGGTTTGGATGTGTCCTGCGGCCAAGCGGCGCCTCCGACTGCCCAAATGGCTATGTGCCCTGTGTCTGACCGCTGTGGTGGGGTACAACTATGCCTTTTTCGCCACGAATATGCTCCCAAACCTGGGAATCTACACCCAACAGTGGGTGACACAGGCCAATGGTTTTGTATTGAATTTTACGGTTGCCATGCGGTACAGCTCGGTGGATAAGCCGGATGGCTATAGCCGCGAGGCGGTTTTGGAGCTGGCGCAGGAGTACACCGGACAGGTTGTGACAATGCAGTCCCCTCCAACTGGCAATGCTGCCGTGGCGCTGACGCAGGAGTACAACCACAGCCGCCCTTTGAATCTGGTGGTTATTATGAATGAGTCCTTTGCGGATCTGACCATGTTTGAGGGATTGGAGCCCAACGAGGATCCCACGCCCTTTTACCACAGTCTCACGGAGAACACGGTCAAGGGCTGGATGTATTCCCCTGTGACAGGGGGAGGGACGGCCAGTGTAGAGTTTGAGTACTTGACGGGCTTTTCTACCCTGTTCCAGCCCCCCCATACCGTGGCCTACCAGCTCTATGTGGAGGAAAACATGCCATCGCTCGCCGCGCTGGCCGCAACGGAGGGCTATGAAACCTATGCCTTCCACCCCTATCGATCTTCCGGCTGGAACCGGCCCCTGGCTTACAAATATCTGGGGTTTGAGTATCAGTATTATGAGGAGGACGTGGAGACGCCCTATCTGATCCGCAACTATATCTCCGACCTGTCCGACTATCGGTTCCTGTTTGATATAACTGAGCAGGCAAACGCAGCGGGAAAGGGTACCTTTCTCTTTAATGTCACCATGCAAAACCACAGCGGCTATGCCCAGGGATGGAACAACCTGTCCCGCACCATTCAGCTATCCGATCAACTGAAGCAAGCGGACTCCTCTGCGGAGCAATATCTGGCGCTGATGCGCGAGAGTGATAACGCCCTGGAGGAGTTGATCACTTATTACAGCCAGGTGGAGGAGCCCACCATGATTGTCTTCTTTGGCGACCACCAGCCGCCGCTGAAGAATGCGTTTTATGAAGCGCTCTATGGCAAACCGCTGTCTCAGCGCACCACAGAGGAGGTCCTGCAGCAATACGCCACCCCCTTCTTCATTTGGACAAACTATGACAGTGAGGAAGCCGATGACGTGATTCTCAGCCCCAACTATCTGGGGATGCTGACAGCCCAGACAGCGGGACTTCCCATGACAGGATATATGAATTTTTTGGCGCAGCTCTATCAGGAGCTTCCGGTGATTACGCCGGTCGGTATGATCACCGCGGATGGGGAATATTTAAAGGAAGAGGAGCTAAGCGAGCGGCAGCAGGAGTGGCTGTGGCGGTATGAAATGCTCAATTACAGCGGAATGAAGGACTTATTTGACGAGATACGGGAATTTTATTGTTTTCATACCGCTCAAGAATGAAAAAGGATCTCATCCTTACTGCTGCGCACACGCGCCGTGCCGCTATGTGGTGCATCTCATCCCATCTCAATGCGCGCTGCTTCGGCAGCTCCATCTGTGAATACAGGTGCTTAGCATGTTTTGACATGAGATTAAGATCATGCTGCGACAGGCGATGGGGAGAGTACGCCCCGCTGGCAAGATTGCCGGTGGGGCTTTTTCTTGTAAATGAAAACCCCCGGAAAATATGAGCTGAACCCACAGAAATAGAGATTGCATGAATCCCCCTGACGTAGGATACAAAACTACGCCAGGGGGAATCAGTATGTCAGGCGACAAAATTCAGCCCTTTGAACAGGCTAATGCTCTGCTTTGCGGGTACATTCATTTCTACAATTACCAGCGTATCCAACCAAAAAGCAAGCAGACACCCATCGGAAAATATGGGCGCATGAGGAAACGCCATCTGCAAGAACATTTAACGTTTAGCTATGGCATCGCTGATTTCGCCTCGGCCGGAACCGTTGACGAAGCCGTTGCCATCGCCGGCAGCCTCATGTATGAAAACAAAAAGGCAAGGCGGACGCATTGACAGGCGTTGGCGCGTCATTAAGTTAATTAATTTTTTCATGAGTTTTGAGCCTCTTTATATCGCCAATATGCTTTTTTCTGATGGGAGCGTTATTAAGTGAAAGCCGCCGATATTCGGCGGCTTTCACAATGGACGCCGTTTATATAGGCAATATTATTACGGCTGCAGCGTTTGATCCGGAGCATAGTCGTCCGATAATATGACTTTCGTAATATGGCCAAAAGGCAAATTTAACTCGCACCGGAAGCTCATAAAAAGCGCATATAACACATATGTACTAGAAGTGCTTTTTATTTGAACTGTTAACAACGCAGTTTCTATTGCTTCAAACATATCAACGGTTTATACTGTAACTGTGTCTGTTTATCAGCGATGAAGTGTGTCAGCCGGCGTAATTTCGTGTGAAATGGTGTGATAACGTATGAAAACAAAGAAAATGATTTTTACCGCCCTGAAAATAATTGTGTTTATCCTTCCGTTTGCCATTGGAGCAGTCGGATTTTATAACGCCGGAGAGCCAGTAATGGACGCGCTGTACTCAAGCCTAACTCTATATCCGATCAACATGAGCTCAGACAAGCGGAACGTCCTGATCGAAATCGCCCGGTGGGCGGCGCCCTTGGCCACGGCCGGCGGCTTGCTCCTAATATTCCGGAACGCGCTGGCAAGACTCGTGGATGCCATAAAAGTCGTTACCGGCGGGGTCACCGCTGTTTATGGAAATAACCCTTATGCGGAAACGCTTCGCCGGAATATTAAAAAAAGCATACGCGGCAGCTTCGAAAGGATAAGCGGCGCCGAAGACCATGTTCTGCTCTTTGACACGGATGCGGACAACCTGGCGTTTTTTGACGCGCACGAGAAGGATTTCAAGGGCGTGCGGGCGTTTATCCAAATAGACGGCGTCAGCCCCGGCAATCTGCGGGGAGAGAATTTGCGGATGTTCAGCATACCGGAAATAACGGCGAGACTGTACTGGCGGGAGCATACCCTGCTCCCCTTTTATGCCGGCGGAAAGCTGAGTGCAAAAATCGCAATCATCGGGTTTGATCTCCTTGGGCAGAAAATACTGGATTACGCTCTGCTGAATAATATTTACGCTCCGGATCAACGGATCGAATACCATGTCTGGGGCGGCAGCGCGCGGTATGAGGCAACGCATACCCAGCTTGGAGGCATGGCTCCGGATATGGCTGTTTTTCACGGATGCGAGTGGGAAAAGGACGCTGAGCTGCTCCGGGAAATGGACAGGGTCATCGTCACCGGCAGAAGGGGTGATGCCTTGCCGATGCTTGACGCGCTCGTGACACTGTGCCCCCAAGGGGAAATCCATGCGGAGGACGGCTCCGGCCGTTTGCTGGTGCGGATTTTCCGGCATGACCATCTGCGCTCCTTCGGCGGCTTGGAGGATATTCTGACCGAGGGAAATATAAAGACCGATGCACTGTACCGCGCCGCCAAGCTGCTTAACTACCGCTATTTCCTGTTGTACGGCGGAAAAGCCGCGCCGAGCGACCCGGAACGCGTCATGGAGGAGCAGTGGAACGCGCTGGACGGGTTTACCAAATACGCCAACATCGCGGCGGCGGATTACCATAGACTGCGGCTGAAAATTATGGAGAAGGCGAAACAGGACGAAATTACGTTCTCGCAAAGGGAACTTGACGAATTGGAGCATATTCGCTGGTGCCGGTATCATTACCTGAATAACTGGCAGTATGGCGTGCCTGAAAACGGGAAGGCGAAAGACGCGCGGTTACGGATACATGCATGTCTTGTTCCCTTTGCGGAGCTGTCCGAATTTGAAAAGGACAAGGATACGGAAATGATTGGGATGCTGATGGAAATCAGCCGTGATACGGATATTTTCCGTATATGAATGATAATCCATCACGCTTTTAACCGTGACGGATTGGTGCGGAATATTGCGGAATAACCGCAAAAAACGATAATAACATTAGGGGCTGTTCGGAAAGGGACTGGGGTCATTCAATAACGGTATGATCATGAGTGTCTTGATAAAATGGCAGAGCTGGGTAATACCCTGCTCAAAAAGAAACTGCCGGTCACCCAGTTCAGGCTGGATAACAAAGACGACCGCGAAATATTAGCTCAAACGATGCACGGCATCATAAACGAGATGGAGCAATTAGGGCATGTTCGATAATTGGCGGCTTTACTGGCAGTGCGGCGGAGGAGTACGCGCTGAAGAAAGGTATCGCATTCCGGGTATCGGAGAATAAGGAGTGTGCGTTATCGTGAATAATATTAAAACCGTCTTTAACCTTGACCGTGATCAGACGCGGGAGGAAGCGGTCTGCGAAGCCGCAATAAAAAATCAGGCAAAAGTTTTATCCGGACTTTGACGGTAAATTAACTTACGCTAAAAAGATCAGCGGCGACCGAACATTTTTCTTTACATACTCAGAGAAAACCCCGGAGCTGTATGCAACGGGCTTCGTGGATTTCACAGAGCGCGCGCCCTGCGCTATCGTTTCAGGCTCGGCAAAGCGGCATCCTTGAGCGATGTCAGTATTCTGCCCGATGTGTCGGATGAATCCGCTTGGAAAGTTACGGTTGATTATCAGATGGATATGGACTGGGCCGGAGCGGCAAACGCAAGCGCGCAGTGGGAATTTCGGTACGATAAAAGTAATCACGATATGTCAATGATTAGCCATAAGTCGCAAGGTGATTTTCTTCTTACAGGCTGGGCGAACGATGACGAAGAAGACATTGAAGAGGCGTATGTTGCGGCAGCGGCAGAGGCGTAAAGGCGAATATGGGAAAAGCCGCCCATTGGTTTGGGCAGGCGGCGGAAAAGGGCAACGGATACGCGCAATACAGGCTGGGCGGCCTGCACGAGCATGGACGGGGCGCGGAGGAGGGGCTTCACTTTCCGCGCGGTTGTTGAGGAAGAGGAGGAAAGCCTATGACCATAGGAGGCAGCGAGGTTGACTATATGCATAATAAACAGGCAAGCCGTCAGGCGTTCATTAGTTACAGCAGCAAGGACAAGGCGGTCGCCGATGCGGCTTGCCACTTTCTTGAGGATGCGGGGATCAGATGCTGGATCGCCCCGCGCGATATCGTTTCCGGGGCGGATTGGGCTGAAAGTATTGCGCTTGCAATACGGCAGGCCGATGTTTTCATTGTAATTGTCAGCAAAAATTCAATCGCCTCACAGGAGGTCGCAAAAGAAATCACACTGGCCACAAGGCGCTGTCCATATATACTGCCTTTCCGTATAGACAGCGAAGAACTGACAGAAAGATTTGATTACCATCTGTCGTGCTATCATTGGCTGGACGCGCTTACGCCGCCGATAGAAAACCAACTGATCAGACTTGTGGACAGGGTAAAGTCGATATATGAGCCTGCGGACGGCGGGCGCATATCCGAAACGGAACGCCCCGCGCGCTTAAAACTGCCGGAGGATAACAAACGTCTGCAAGTATTACAGCCAAAGCCGGCAAATCCCCGCCGTACGTTTGTTGGCCGTGAGGATATTCTGGAGGCTATAGACACGGAATTTGCCGCGGGGAACCGGGTTGTGTTTCTTTGCGGCATGGGCGGCATCGGCAAGAGCGAGATAGCGAAGGCATATATAACACAGAGCCGGGATAAGTACGACACATGCGTTTTCGCTAACTACACATCGGATTTGCTCGCCCTTTTCTCAAATGACGGAGAGATAGCTATTAGCAATGTGACTCAGGGGATGGATGAAAGCTCGGAAGCGTATTTTGAGCGAAAGCTAGCCATTTTGCGTGAAACGGCTAACGACCGGACTGTTATAGTCATCGACAACTTTGACGTGCCGGAAGATGAGTATATGGAACGCGTGCTCACCATTCCCTGCCGATTCCTCATTACCACCCGTACGGATTTTGAAAGCACAGGAAGCAGCGTTATCCGTGTCCGAGAGATTGAGGATATGGAAAAGCTGAAAGAAATCTTCTTTGTGTATTACCGTAACCCTCTAGGAAACGAGGAAGAAGTCTGTGTTGAGGAAATTATCCGGCAGGTGAGCAGCCACACGATTACTGTGGAGATGATCGCCAGCCAGATGAAGGCCAGCCGGGTCAAACCGGATAAAATGCTGAAAACACTGCGCAGCGCAGGACTGCAATCCGGATTGAAAGAAGGGTTTCGGCACGGCATATCCGACCGAAAAGCCACCGCCTACGATTATATCAAGGCCCTGTATAATGTTTCAGCTCTCACGCCCGGCGAGACGGAGATCCTGCGCCATCTCTCCATTCTATCTCAAACAGGCATGGAAACCGAGCTGTTCGCGGAGCTTCTGAACCTTGACGGCTATGACACGGTGAACAGCCTTGCCGAACGCAGTTGGCTCCGCATAGATGACGAAAACGACCATATTTCCCTGCACCCGGTGGTGGCGGAGGTAATGCGCCGCGAGCTTCTGCCGGATCAGAAAAATTGCCTGGATTTTCTCAAGGCGCTGCGGGAGACGCTGGGGGACGGCTGGAATAAGACCTATGCGGAAACCCGGCGATTTGAAGAGCCGATATATGCCGTACTGCGGGCATTTACCGAGCCTATACCGGATACGTTGGAACTCATGGAGTATTTTTCCACATTCTGTTGGCTTCAGTTTAATTTTCAGCTTGCGGAGAGCAGCGCGCTCAGACTGTTTGAAATGTGCGAACGGGAATTTGGCCTTTACAGCGTTAAAACAGGATGGATGGCCTTACGCGTTGCGGCGGTCTATTACAACCAGAACGATTACGACCGTGCCGATCCGTGGTATGAAAAGGGATTGGAATACCTCCTCGGGAGTGCGGGAGAAACGCATGAGGAAACGGCGCTGGCTTTTCACAAGGTCGGCAGGGCGTATCATAAAAGAGGCGATTTTGAGCGCGCGGAGGAAAACTTCGCGCGGATGTACGCGGCTTATGAGCGCCTGATCAGCCTTTCGCGGGATGACGCGGAGCGAAAAGAACTGCGCAAATTGCAAAACGCTGCGAAAAGGGAGCACGCACTGCTGTGTTTGGAAAAAAAGGATTACGCCGCGGCTTACGATATGATAACGAACACGATAGAAATGCAGGACGGTGGGGTTGATTTCAACGGATCCACTAACGAGTTGTATGCGCGGGAGTTGTGCTTAGGTGTCGTCAACGGAATCAGAGGTCATAGGGAGGAAGCGGAAAATCATTTACGGACAGCGCTTGACATAGTGATAGAGTACCGCGGAGAACAAGGGAGGGATGCTCTCGCGACCCGAGAGTATTTAGCTGACGAGTACCTGCGCCAAGAGCGTTATTCCGAAGCGGCGGAACAGCTTGGCCTTGCGCTGACAACATTTCTTGAGTTTTACGGCCACAAAGAGGCGGATATGGCGCGATTGGAGCGGAAACTGGAAGAATGCCGAAAAACGAAGTAGGTTCGCATCAAAGCCAGCGGGTGGTTCCTTTGGCAGATCGCCGTTGTTCACACGACCCGTAGATCGTGGCCGGTGTGGAAGGTATTATCTGGGGCTATGCGGGCGCAAAACGGCAAGAAGGAGCGTTATGAGCGGTTGTTATTGGTATCACCCCGACAAGCCGGGGTACTGTTGCTGGGGGATTGACCCCGCCGGGCTGGACCCGGCGGAGCGGTGGGCGGGTCCGGAGAGTTATTCGCATGGCCCTTGCCCCTGCGGCGGTGACCCGCGTTCCCGCGACTGCCTGTGCTCAGATAAGAAACCTTGGCAAAGAACAGAACCGTGGTCACGGATTGAAGAAGAGCATACGGCGCGTTTTTCTATTTGGGATTATGAACACGAAAAAAACGTTCTTGAGAAATACGAAGGGGACGACCCCGAACCGTCTTTGCCCGGGCGCATACGGAAAATCGGCAATTGGGTTTTCGCGGACAACCGTTCCATTACGGGAATTTATCTGCCGAAAGGGTTAACTGAGATCGGAGAGAACGCTTTTAACGGCTGCAGGAATTTGAAGTCCGCCGCCATACCCGGCAGCGTCACCAAGATCGGAGAATATGCTTTCCATGGCTGTTATACGCTTGAGCGCGTGGAATTTCTCCCCGGAGAACCCATGGAGTTGGGAAATACGGCTTTTTGCGACTGTCGTTCCCTCAGAGAATTCCGGATACCGTCAAGGGTGAGAGAAATTCCGGAATCTCTGTGTTTTAGCTGCATATCACTGGAAAATGTGGTGATTGCCTCCGGTGCCGTCAGCATTGATAGATGCGCCTTTGCTAATTGCTGGTCGTTGAAAACCGTGTTCATCCCCGAAAGCGTGGTTCAAATTCATGATGATACATTTTCATTCCACGGCTTCGAACGCCCCGCCGGGCTTACCATTTGCGGCGTTCCCGGCAGCGCGGCGGAAGAGTACGCGCGGCGGAAGGGTGTCGCGTTCCGGGTATCGGAGAACGAGGAGGGTGTATTATGATTGCCGCGGACAGGAGCGAAATCCGGGAATGGTTTTGACGCGGATCTGCTCATGGAGGGTTCCCGCATATACGAGGTTTCTCCGGAGACAGCCGAGCAAGCCGTTTCGAAGCCAAGCCTGCTCGGCCACTCCTTCACGCAGGAAGCTATGATGCGATTTCCGCTTTTTGGGGACGCATATACGAGTTTCGTTACCGCAGTCTGGGCAAAAGAATGACGGATGAGCGGGATACGATTGTAACGGAACGCGATAAGCATTCGGAGCTGGCCAGAACGCCGGGCAATATGGCGATTATATACGGCGCCGCCCGCGTGATGAAGGGTTATGAGTAGGGTGGGGTCAGCGAAACGGAGCTTAGGGAGCATCTGTACAATTCCGTATTCATAAGCGGCGCATTGGATGAAACAGTTCAAGAGGAACATACTGTCCGCCGTACCGAGCTCCGTAATGTCGAGGAAGTCGTTGGCTGGATGGTGACGCTTCCCGGCGACATCGGGGAGCTTGCCGTTATGGATATCCGGTCCGAGGACAAATATCTGCATGTCTTTTTTACCGAGATTGAAAAAATGGGGATAACCCGGGTATTCGTGAACCCGGCACGCGTCAGCCCACCTATTATGTTTTGGCTCATAACGTCTATGCCGGGAGGCTCAGTTCAGGCTGGCGGAGCTTTACCGGGAGGACGCGGAGCTTGCGGGGCGGGATGGAGATAGGCAGCGCTGGTGGATCAGGGGCGCAAGCTATGTGAGGCTTACAAAAGAAGAGCTTTTGTCCGGAGCGCGGAGGTGGTATAAAAGAGTCGCCGAGCAGGGACATGAGGGAGCGGCGCAGCGGCTGGTGAAGATGCGGGAGGAAAGCGGCGGCGTGATGCGGGACGCACACGGGATGCCGTTTACGGATAAATGCTATTGGGTTGACCAAGGCTACTGCTGCTATAACATTTCTCCGGGTTTTATAGAGTCCGAAGACCTTTTAGCCGGGCCGGCAAATTATGCGTGGGGGCCCTGCCCTTGCGATGGCGACCCTGACGATGAAAACTGTCTTTACATGGGCAAGGCAAAAGATACGGGAAGGAGAAAACACTTTGAAATTGAAGACGGCGTCCTGAAAAAATATACCGGTCCGGGCGGCAAGGTCGTTGTTCCGGACGGCGTGACAAAGCTTGGCAGATTGGTGTTTTACGATAATCAAACGGTGACAAGCGTAATTCTGCCGGACGGGCTGCTGGAAATCGGCGAAAACACTTTCAACGGCAGCAATAACCTGAAAGTGGTCAGGCTTTCCCACAGTCTGAAGATAATCCGGAAAGACGCCTTTCGGCTATGCCAAGGCCTCTCCGTATGCGCCGTTTTTGACGGCGAACCGCCTCCGGTGGGGTCGATTAGTCTGCCTCATGGATTGCACACGATGGATGAATGTGCTTTCTGCGCTTGTCCAAAACTGAAACACCTGATTGTTCCCGGCAGTCTGCGCGAAATCCCCGAGTGCGCCTTTACAGACTGCTATGGGCTGGAACGGGTAGAAATAATGCCGGGCGTTCAAAAAATAAAGAGGCTCGCTTTCGGGGGCTGTGATTCCCTGACAAAGGTGCTGATTCCGGAAAGCGTAACGGAGATTGATGAGGAAGCTTTCGAGAGACCTCCGCAAGAACTCAGCCCCGAGATGAAGGAACTAAAAGAGAGAATGGATGCTATTTGTACGGACATGATTAGGATAAGCACCGATATGCCGCGCCCGCCGGAATTGCGCATTGCCGGTGTTCCCGGCAGCTTTGCCGAACGGTGGACGAGCGGGCGCGGAATCCCGTTTGAACAATTGAAGAAACCATGAAGCCCTACACACGGTATCGGTGCGGCAATATGACCAAAAACGGGACACGGACAGCGGAATTTATGCGAATGAAAAGGGCGGACAATCAGTTTACGTCAACATTTTTTGACAGACAGGGAGGCAAGGGAATGATGATTGCCGCGGACAGGAGCGAGATCCGGGAATGGTTTGAGAAGGGCGTTGCGGAGGGCTACAAATATATGCTCATCGTCTATGACCGGATGGAATACCCGGAAAATTCCGATTCCCCTTATTATTGCAAAACGGTGGAGGGAGCCGAAAAAGCCGTGAGCGGTTTCTCCGGCGATGAGCTGTCCAAAGTCATGGAGGTGTACGACCTCTCGATGGGTATGGAGGTACAGCTTGCCGAAAAGCGCGCGTGGCATCTTCCCGGTCGGAAGACGGAGGAAGAAAGAGCGGCGGATTTTCACTATGCCACAGCCGAAATGATGTATGACGGCACATGGCCGCTGTACGAGGACGATGAGAAAGACCCTGCAAGGATGAAGGCGGACGCGGCGCACTATTGGGGCGAAGCCGTGAAGCTCGGTCACACACTGGCGGCGCTGCGGCTCGGATTCCTGTACACTGTGGGTGATGGAGTGGAAAAAAGCCTCGAAAAAGCCTTTGAACTATTTGAAACGGCGGCAAACGCCGGGCATGTCCGGGCTTTTGAAATGCTCTGCCTGTTTTACTGGCGGGGTCTGGGCGTGCAGTATGATTTAGCACAGGCGGCGCGGTGGGCGGCAAAGGCGGCGCACCACACGGAATACTGCCTGATTACGGCGGAAAGACTGCGCGACAATCCCGAGCAGTCAAGGGATAACCTTTTCGGATATGTCTGCCTGACAATAGCGGCAAAAGCCGGCAAGGCATGGGCCGCGCCGCTGATTGACAGGATGTTCGAGCACGGCGGGATGCCGGTCAGCCGTGAGGAAGCGGATGGCCTGATACAAAAAGCGGACATGGGGGAAGTTTGAAATGATACCGAAAGACGCACGGATATTCATAAGCTTTCATCCGGACGATGAAAAGCTTGTGCAGCCCTTGATAGAGCAGGCGCGGGCAGGCGGATGGAGTAACTTTGACGCGCCGGACGAAGAGGCCGGGCAAGCGGATATTTCCGAATCAATCCGGCAATGCGGGATAGCGCTGATATTCCTCAGTAAGGCTTACGCGCGGGACGACCGCTTGATGCTGGAGCAATTCGCATATACCGCGACAGTTATGAGAGAGCCGTTCATACCCGTATGGCTGGACGATATCGAAGATATCCGGAAGTCTTTTCAAGGCGGAAGCGATGACATACAGTTACTCAGTGCGCTTGAAATGCTTACGGCCAAACATCCCGGTGCGACTGCCGGGGAAATCTCCTCCGCATTAGAGCGGTATACTCCCGAAGAACGTCCGTACATGCCATCCACTCCGCAAATATGTGATAAACCCTGTGAGGCATATGAGGGCGGTGAGCCGTACATATTTATAAGCTATGCCCATGACGATGCTCCTGCAGTATATCCAGTTATAAAAGAGTTATATGAATCCGGTTGGGATTTATGGTACGATGAGGGAATTAAAACAACCGAACGTTATCTGCCCGTTATCGCCGACAACTTGAAACGCTGCGCGGTATTTGTCCTGATGCTGACCAACCGCTGTCTGGACAGACCGTTCGTTATCGATTTCGAGCTGGAGTTCGCCCTGCGGCGCGGCATCCCCATTATCCCGGTGCTACTTGAGGAATTATCTCCGCAGTCATGGTCGAAAGATACCGCGGAGAGGCTTTTAAATACGGCCATTACTCCGGACGCACTGCTTGAAACCATAGGCGCCATGAAGCTGCCGAACCGCGGAGCGCGTGAGGCCGTGCCGCCCGCTATAAAGCATAATATGGTTTACGATGTCCTTATCCCGCCGGAGCTGCCGGGGTTTGAGTATGCGGTGCAGGGCGACATTATCACCATTACCAAATATAAATATATCGGGAATGAGACGGAGGTCGTTGTTCCCGGTAAGGTAAGCACTCCCGATGGAAGTAAGGAGTTTCAGGTCGTTGTCGGAAAAAAGGCTTTTGCATACCGCTCGTTGCTGACAAGCATTATCCTGTCCGAGGGGGTAACAGACATTGGCCCCTCTGCTTTTTTGGACTGTGAAAAACTGGAAAGTGTAATTATCCCGAATAGCGTGACGAGCATTGGCAGGGAGGCTTTTTGGGGGTGCAAATCGCTGGAGAGTATCACCATCCCGGATAGCGTGACCGGCATATCTGACGTAATATTTGGAGACTGTCCCCAATTGGGCGTGGTTTTAGCCCAAAACCAAACGGTTTTGTGCCACTATCCCGATGATGGCTCTTGCGATATCCCCAATGGCGTCAAGCTCATAATCGGCGCGTTTGCCGGCTGCAAAACACTGACGCACATCACGATACCAAGCGGCGTGGAAGTGCTGGGCTACAGGGCCTTCGACGGCTGCACATCGCTGAAGAATATTACTATCCCGAATAGCGTGACGAGCATTGGCGGGGACGCTTTTTTGAGGTGCGAATCGTTGGAGAGCATCACCATTCCAAGCAGCGTGACCAGCATTGGCGAGAGAGCTTTTTCATCGTGCAAATCATTGAAGAGCATCACCATTCCAAGCAGCGTGACCAGCATTGGCGAGGACACTTTTACCGACTGCGAATCATTGGAGAGCATCACCATCCCAAACGGCGTGACCAACATTGGCGACAGCGCGTTTGAGATGTGTACATCCTTAGAGAGCGTTGCCGTCCCGAACAGCGTGACCAGCATTGGCGAGAATGCTTTTCTTTGGTGTATATTGTTGAAGAACATCAACATCCCGGATGGGGTTGCCTATATTGGCGACATGGCTTTTGGTGGATGTGAATCGCTGGTAAACGTAACGATTCCGGACAGCGTGACTGGCATTGGAGAGAAAGCTTTTTTTAAGTGTAAATCGCTGGAGAGCATCGCCATCCCGGATGGTATTATCAGCATTGGTAACGAGACTTTTACCGACTGCGAATCATTGGAGAGCATCGCCGTCCCGAGCAGCATAACCGGCATTGGCGAGAAGGCTTTTCATGGGTGTAGATTGTTGAAGAACATCACCATCCCGGACGGTGTTATCAGCATCGGACGCGATGCGTTCGGAAAAACCCCGCTGGAAACGGATATTTATAACAGGCTGACTGCTGAAAACAACCAAAAAGCAAAACCTCCGATGTTAAGCGACCGTCAGGCGCAGCCTGTTTTCTCCATTCCGCAGGCGAAGGAAAAGCCCCGGGCGCTCATATGCTGCGCCAAAGAAGATGTTGGGCTTGTCGGCTCCCTGTTGGTCGAGCTTTATTGGGAAGGTTTTAATTTTTACCACAACGAAACGCCCGAACAGGAGGATATAGGCGAGAATCCGTGCTTTTTGGCGTTTTTCTCGGAGCATACGGCAAAATCCAGACAGACGGTTGAAGCGATAAAACAGGCGATCAACCGTGACGTTTCCCGCATTGTACAAGTTTTTCTGGGTGATTGTACGGAATGGCCCGAGGATGTCCGCGACAGGCTTCACGACCGGCAGGCTGTTATTCAAAAGCTTTCCTCCGGGCAGGAGTTCACAGGAAAAATTCGTGACAGCCTGCGACAATTCAACTGCGTGTTGGGCCATCCGAGAGGGTTTGCCGTTAAAAACGCCGGCGGCTGCGCCGAGATATCAAGATTCCACGACACCGGCTACCCGCATGTGATCATACCAAAAACTTTTTTCCTTCCGCCTTTGCCGGTCACGGGTATTGGGGATGGCGCCTTTGAAGGCCGCTCTTTGATAAAAAACGTAACTATCCCGGAGAGTGTAACCCGCGTTGGCAATAGGGCCTTTTTTTGGTGCACATCGTTAGAGAACATCACCATCCCGGACAGCGTGACGAGCATTGGCGAGAGAGCTTTTCAAAGGTGCAATTCATTGAAGAGCGTCACCATCCCGAATAGCGTGACGAGCATTGGCGGGAACGCTTTTTGGGGGTGCAAATCGCTGGAGAGTATCACCATCCCTGATAGCGTTATCAGCATTGGAAAAAATGCTTTTTGGGATTGCGAGTCGCTGGAGAGCGTCACCATCCCGGACGGCGTGGCCGGTATTGGCGGGAGCACTTTTTATGGGTGTAAATCGCTGAAGAGCATCACGATACCGAATAGCGTGACCAGCATTGGCGAGAACGCTTTTGACGGCTGCGAATCATTGGAGAGCATAATCATCCCCCAAATGGTGACGAGCATTGGCGACAGCGCTTTTTATGGATGCGAATTGCTTGCGAACGTCACCATCCCGAATAGCGTTACCAGCATTGGCAAGAACGCTTTTTGGTGGTGCGACTCCCTCACCATCTACGCGCCGCCCGGCAGCGCGGCATGGGAGTACGCCATAACAAACAAGATAAACGTGGCCGCGGTGGAACCCGCAAAGGATCCGGTTGTGGAAGAGACCGTTCCAGCCTTGCCGGACGATGAGCCTCCAAGGCCGCTAAAAAAGTCAGGCGGTTTGTTTGGATTTTTCCGGCGTAAAAAATAACCTTATGGTGCTGGAAGAATGCCGAAAAACAAAGTAGGCCCGTATCGGAGCCGGCGAGTGTTTCCTTTAGCAGATCTTGGGATATATCCGATGGTCACAGCACTGTTTCCGCGTATGCGTGGGGGATGTTCCTTATAGGGTTATTTTGCGGAGACAGGGCGATGATGGACAAATTGGGAGCGAAATCGGAAAGGGAAAAATACCGGCCTCAAAGGGTCGCTTTGCAATGACAGGAAGAGGCAAAGGAAAAGTTGGAAAATAAATGAAGAGTGGGCGTTATGGAAGAGAAAATTAATGTGCTCTCAGAAGCATTGATCAAATACGCGATGTTACATACTGAAAACGAGAGGGCGAAGGCATGCGAGAAGACACATATACCGTATCTTGATATCAGTGTTACGGATAAAGAAAACCGTGTCCACGCTATCAGTTTTTATAGGAAAGACTTGCGTTACAGTTCGGCCCAGCATGACAACGTCTATAATTACTATTTCAAATGCGAATCACCGTTGCTTAGTGTGAACATGGAATGCTGGCATCCCGAGATTGACTGGGAACGGTATAATATTACCTCTTATCGCTGTCAAAACCTGACGATTTATTGCCGCGCCGCAGAGAAGCCCTCAGGTTGGGCGGAAGAACTTCGCTCCGTTCGTTTTACAAAAGATTATGCGGAACATATCGAATACTATTGGGCTTCATGGATTGGTGAAGCGGTTGCTTGGGTAGAAAACAGCAGCGGAGAAGTAACCAGCGGACACAGAGACGCGCCGCCGGGTATACAGACAAAATCTTCCACTATAGCTGTCGGCGTGGAAAACATTGTTTGGGGTTATACCGGAGCGTAACGAAAACTTCACTTATGAAACAACGTGTATGAAATAAAGCGAATATGGCCGCATGGGTTGTCCGAAAGGATTCGATTATCCTGTCTACGCCGACAGTACGAACGCTGCGCGGGCAGCGTATTGGTATGAGCAGGCGGCGCGGCAGGGGAGCCAAAGCTACTGGATGAAAACAACGGCGATCCAGAGTATTTAGCGCCGTGTGCGTGCGGCGGGAAGGGGGCCGGTTATGGCAGAACATCTAAAAACAACGAAAATGGAGAAGGATTTCCGCGAAGGGGAAAAATGGGAGCAGGGCTACGCCGTGGAGCGGGATTACGGCCGGGCGGCGGCCTGCTATGAGCGGGCGGCTTCGGCGGGCCACGCAGAGGCGATGTTTCGCCTTGCCCTCGTTTCTTATTACGCGTTTGAAGAGAATGAAAAGGCCCTGTACTGGGCCCGCCGCGCGGCGGACGCAGGGTATAAAAAGGAAAACCAATCCGGGGATGAGCTGGTTAAGCGATTCAGTGCGGGCCAGCCGCTTAACGAGGAGTACTATTTTGATTGCAGGCTGGAGTTTTCCCACTATGATCATGTAGTATACTCCGGTATGAGCCGCGGCTGGAGATATAACATAGGCCGGGCGAGGACATGTGCCCGGCAAATGGCGGAGACGTTGGGGTTGGACTTTGAGAAGGCCGAGACACTGGCCGTTCTGAAAGGCCGGACCCTGCTCCCCTTTGGCCCGGCGGGCACGAAGTACATCCGTGAGCTGGCCGCGCGGGATGGGATCGTCTTTGACGAGTGCGCGCTTTGCCTGGCCATCGCGCGGGACGCGCTGGCCAGGCATTTCCGGAGGATGACGGAAGATTTGCGCGCCGCAATCCTTCGCCTGTATCAGAGGGACGGGGAGAACGCGGCGGGAGGGGCGCAGGAAGAGAGCCGGATCATCGTCTATGTGTACGATATGCTGTACGATTACGAGCTGCTGAGGGAAAACCGCGCGATGACGGAAAAAGAATGGGAGAAGGAATGCCGCGCGGCTTCGGAGGCAAGCGCGCGGGCCGGGAAACCGCTGCCGTTTGTGGCCATAGCGGAAAAGGCGAAACCGTATGTAAAGACGCCGCCGCACCTGCCGGACGCCGAGCGGGAGTATCTGGATATAGTGTGGGCGTACTACAAAGAATACGGCGCGAGAGGCGTTGACCAGATAAGGCGGGTGACGGCGGCAGATAATCAGGGTGAACGGGTTGTTGATATCCGCCGTCTCGGGCGCAAAACCCCCAACGGCCGGCGTATTGAGACCTATAAGGGCGAGGAAGCGCCCAAAGAATACAGGCTGAAAATATGCATGAAGAAAACCAGAGAGGATCTCGTTTACGGAGGTATGGAAACATTTTCTAAAAGCGAGTCCCATCCCATCCTGCTGGGCGGGCGCGTCTCCATGCACAGTCTGGACGCCGATATCGTGGAGCTGCTTTGCGCGGACGGTGAATTTGTCGGCGCGGTTCTGGATATCACGCTCCCAACGGACGTGCGGTCGCTCGTGCAGCGCGAGCGGCGGGAAACTCTTTTGATGGGACAGGAAAAGCGCCATGGATACGGCGGGGGGAACGATGACTTTGACGTGTCCTATGGCTTCGTCATCACGATAGAAAAGGATCGCGGCGAAAAAAGCGCGGATTGCGGCGGAAGAGAAGGAGAGCGAAGCCGAGATGCTGTTTGAGCGGGGGCTGGAGCTTGAATATGCGGTCAGAGACGAAAAGCGCCTTGGCCGCTCCGAACGCGCCGAAGAGTTAGAAGACGAAGCCTTTGCCCTTTTCGAACAATCCGCCGGACTTGGCTGTGTGGACGCTCTTTTGTACCTGGTCCGCCAACACATAAACTATTGGTTTGACGCCAATACCGCCAAGGCTAGGGAATACTTGCAAAAAGCAATCGAAGCGGGGGCCGGGAAGACCCGGGTCGCGGCTTTTGAGCTTGCTATCGCAAATGGTCTTAAAAAAGGGGAAGAAGAGCATTTGAAAGCGCAGAAGGAACTTAAAAAGAAAAGTTACGGTTTGTATTGCCATCAATTAGAATGGGCCGCTAAGGCGGATCATACCGAGGCGCAGTATGAGCTCGGAAAAACGCTTTGCGATGGAGCTGCCGGAAGATTTTGATCTTATCGCGGGGCGCGGCTGGTTACAGAAAGCCGCGGAAAAAGGACACCGGGGCGCGGAGGAATTTCTGCAATCACTTGAGCTGTATAGCTTTTTGCGTCAGGGCCGAACCGCGCTCTTATATCCGTCTTCAGCGCTGCCAGGCGCTTAAGCCCCGCCTCCCCGTCCCGGTAGATTCGGCGAAGCGGCTCGGGCAAAATGCCATAATCCGGATTCTCCCGGAAGTAAAACAGACAGACGGGCGGTTTCTTTGCGCGAAGCGCGCCGTATTCGATTTCCAGCGCGGTCACGCTTTTATTCAGATTATCAATGGAAAAGCTCGAGGCTTCAAGAACCTCCGCCATGTCTGCTTCGGGAGGCACCCAGCCATAGCGCTCGCCGATCAGTCCAATGAAGAAAGGGCGGCTGCGCTCAATCTCGTCCAGACATGTGCGCAGAACCTTGTTGTTCTGCTCCTCCTCGGAAACGGCGGCCGTATCAACGCCCCAACGCAGATCGATCAGCTCAACGGTCCGTCCGTAACGCGAGGCGAACTCATTGACTTTTGGAAGCACATAATCGCGCATCGCATCGCGCTCCGCCTGCATGTCGCGGAAGGTACTGGACACAAAGATTGACTTATTTAAATTTTTTTTACCACGCAGCATTTCTTACGACCTCTCGCTCTTATCATTCTTTTTCACTTTCTTATGCCCTGATATCGCCGCCCTCTCGCTTTTTTTTATTCACACAATAAATAATTCCAAATGCGGAGATAAGGAAAACATCCGGGAATACGGTTCTAAGCAAGGAAAACCTTTCCCTCACACCGTCCTGTACACCCTCAGTCCGATGCTTTCCAGCAGCGGGATGATATTTTTCACCGTGTCGATATCCTTCTGCCGGGCCTCCACGCCAAGCTGTTCCCACGGAAGCATGTCCGGGTGCGCCAACGGGGGGATTTCCTCCCCTGTTTTTTCATCCGTCACTGAAGTGGGAAAGTCGTTTCTGACCGCATGATACCTGTAGCCCGCCGCTTTTCTGTCGGCCATCCAAAGGTCGTGCTCCAGCCGGGCCAGAACAAGAACCTCTTCCTCTGTTAACTCCGTGACCGATGGGTACGGCGTGTCGCCCGCGTCATAGCTCAGCCCCACGGCGCGTAGCTTCTGTGAAATCGAATACGCCTGCCTGCGGTTATTTTCACGGACGTCTTCAGGGAGCGCTTCCCAGCTCATATGCACATAAGGGCCGCCATCGCCGCGGCTCTTTTGCTTTGCCGCGTAATTCCCATGAATAGCCCCCGCCAGTTTTTCGGCGAAGCTGTTCAGCCGCGATTCGTTTAACACCAGCCGCAGAAAGGCGTCCGCATCCACATGCAGCGACAACTGCGCGTGGGACGGAAGCAACGCCGGCTCCAAACCCGCGCCGTCTGTCCGGCTCATGTCCAGAATTGCCTCCATGGAGCGGGCGCCGTGCTTGTATTTGGGGACGAGCAGCATGGCTCTCAGAACATCGGTACTAATCGGTATCCTCCCCGCTTTCACGGGGAGCTTTTGTTTGCAGAGGTCGCGCAGAAGCAAGGCGCGCCTCAGGATATAGCTGCTATCGCCGTTATCCGCCGGGTTGGGGCCGAGGACGTTGACAGTCCCGCGCAGCCGGCTGACAAAATCCGGACCCTTTGAGTCCTTAAAACGTCTCTGCTCCTCTTTATTCTCCGAATTTATGGGTCCCGTAAACTCCTCGAAGCTCGCGGAGGTACCTCCCGCAAACACAAATATGCATTTGCCGACCGGGTGTTCGCCGCTCTCATCTTTAAATTTTCCGTCCTGCATCGGCATGAGAAAGCTCTTCACCCAGCCGAGGGGCCGGCCATCCCGGTCCGAGTCAAATTCATCGAAAAAGACAAGCGGGAGCTTTCCCCGAAGCACGGCATCGCGCACCTGATGAAATGCGGCGGCCAAATCCTCCGCGGCGGAGAACTGAGAGACGTTGAACTCCAGCTTTTCCACGATGCCGGGCAGTACGTTTTTGGCGATCTGCGTCACGCCGAAGGATTTCCCGCTGCCCGGCGCGCCGAATACGGCGACAGACAGCGGCCGGGCGGCTTTGCTTCCGGCGTAGTCCGCGATCAGGTTTTTGATGTTTTGATAGGACTCGATCTCCCTGCGGTCCACCGTGGTCAGCGCGCCGAAGGTCAGCCTTGGCAGACCGTCAATTGCCTTTTCACCCTCCCGGACATACTCAAAGGCCACATCGAACATTTTTTTGCCCTGAGTCTCGCCGCCGATACGCCAATAGTGCGGGTCGGCGCCCAGGCTGCCGTCATAGACCGGGATAACGTATTCATCTCCGGTATCGGGAGGATCCGTATCAATCCAGCTTTCAAAATCGCCGGATTCCAAAAGCTCCTGCTCATATCCTGTCTGCAAAAGCCGCTCCGCGTTCTTTAGCATAGCGTAAAGCGGCGGGCGCTTTTTCCCCTCCATGACGTCCTGAAACGCGGCCGCCATCATAGAAACCATGCTCACCCATGTGTCCGGCATGCCCCCGGAACACTTGGAGTGCAAAGTTTCCTCGGCTTCGCCGCCGTTCAGCACCAGAATCGGGCGGACGGACAGCCCGTCCCGCGCGATATATACCGCCGCATCCTCGGCGAATGTCACGACAATATGCTTTGCTTGGCTTAAATAGCAGACCTCCGGATTGTTCATAAGCTGCCACACCAGATCGGTGGCGGTACGTTCCCAGGAAATCTGCCGGCTGATCATCGCGCCGCTTTTCCTCAGGACGTTGGAGTCCAGCATAAGCAGGCAGCGGTCCTTTATGCTCAGGATCATATCAGGCTCGGGGAGTATCGTCCGCGAGGTCCACAGCACAGGATAATCCCCGCCCGGGATATGGATTTCATCCACGCTCTGATCCCAAACAACCAGCGCGCCTCCGAACGTCCCTCCATTAAAGCCGATCTCCTTCCAGTTAACGGCGCCATCGCCAGCCGTCCATCCGGCGTGCTCCTTGACGTAAAGGCCGCCCGCGCTCCGCGCCCCGTCCTCCGCCAGCCGTAAATGCTCGCACAAAGCGTTATGGAGCAGGGGGACGGGATTGGCGCGTTCGCCCAATATATTCGCCAGCATGGCGGCTCCCCCGGGCAGGACGGCCTCGTGATAATTATGGCCTAAGGTGTAGAAGAACCTCCGCTTCCAGGCGTGACCGCCGATTGACAGTTTCATATGCATCATCCTTCCATCCCTGAAATTTTGTCTATCCGTTTTTTTAGGGCCGAAATAACATTCGCCCTTCCTCTGATCGTGCTTTTCGCGCGGAGTGCCGTGGTCAAAGCATCATCGTACTGCTCAATAAACAGCCGGTTGTCGGACAAAATGCCTCGCGGGTTTTCCCCGCCCAGCGTATGAAGCAGGATGGATCGCCCGCCCTTGATACGCCAGGCTAAATCGCGGTAAGTCCCGTCCCTCACGAGAACGATTTGCAATTGCCGGTAACGTCCGAGGTATTCGACCATGCCCTCCAAGGCCTCCCGGAGAAAAGAAAGGCCGGTCGGCGCACCGTCTCCAGCCGGGAAGGACATCTCACAGGGCCGGATGTTTTTTGAAGCAATCAATTCGTCTACCGCATCGAGCAGGACAAGCTCCGTATATCCGCCCTCCGGCAAAAGCCGCTCGAAATCCGCTTTCTGCCGGGTAAACCTCTGAACGTAATTCCACGCCCGCTTGTAGGGGACGCTGCGGGCTTTCAGAATACGGGTGAGGCTTTCCGGCGTTGCGTATAGTAAGTTCAGGCCGTCAAACAGCGAACGAAGCTCCCCATCCTCCTCCAGAAAGGAATTGATAACTGCCGTTTCGGTTTTGGCGCTTATGGACCTGGCCATAGGCCGGGCAATTTTATCCAGCTTTTTCAGCACTCTCCCCATAGGCAGAACAAATTCAGGCGAATCCACAAACAGAGATACGCAGATCCCGGCACCTCCGGCCGGTTCGGTCGTCATCACCATGCAGCGGCCTTCGGCCAGAAAAGATATATGGTAGCAAAAATACCGTTCGACGGACGGTATGCAGCTGAGCTCCAGCTTTCCCGCCCTTATGAAGGGCGTGAGCCGCCTGAGTATCTGCGCGGCGCGGCCTGATTCCCGCCCCTGCTCCATAATAACCTTCACTGACCGGCGTTGATTCAGTATATACAAGTCCTCCCACAGCGCATCGGTCCGCGCGTCTAAAAGAAGCCCGCAGTATTCGGATGAAAGATAAATGTGGACGGATGTTTCGTCTGGCTCTCCATCAAGCGTTGCCGCGAGCAGTGAAAGTGCATCGAAAAGGCCCTCCACGCCCAGAAAACAGCCCTCATTTTTGACCCGCCTGCCGAGGATGGCTGGCGATTTTTCTTTTTCAGGGAGCCGGATATCGCCCCCGTCAAACAAAAAAGCTTCAAGCAGGCCGATAAAATCTCCATCGTCTTCGGGCTGCTTAATACTGGACGATCCGAATATGTCGGCAAGCCGCTTCCTACCGACAGTTTGTACAAAATATTCCGCGATTTTACTTCCATATGCAGACCTGCTGCAAAAGAGTCTTCCGGAGCGCCATTTGCTGACGGTGGATCTGTCAACAGGAATAAAGCCGCCCAAAGCCGTGTTGGTAATACCGTAGTGCTCCATGAGAAAAGACAGTTTTTGGCCTAAATCCGCCATGAGGCGCCCCCTTCCCTGCTTCTTTGTTATGCGTCACGCGATCAAACGTGACGGATTGGCGCCGCGCCTGTGACCTATTATAAATTGAAGACGCTTTATTCAGACATCTCGTCAATGCCTCCGGATTCCTGAAGTTTGACGAGTTCCCTCATCTGGGACAGGACGTAACCTCTCAGCTTGGAATTTAAAGAATGAAACAGCCTGAGCGCCTCGTTCATCTCGCTGTGAGCAGGCGGGTCCTCGGAGAACATCTCGCCAAAGCCCTCAAGCAGCCAATTTCTGTTGACACAGTATATGTTACACACATGCTCCAAAAACACCGGCTTTGGGTTTACGCGCGAATACTCTATATTGCCGATGACGTCCCTGCTGACGCCCAGCTTTTCGCCAAATTGAGCCTGCGTGAGTTTTAAGGCTTTTCGTAATTCTTTCAGCCGCCGCGGAATCATGGAGATGCCTCCTCTCATGCCGAATGGTCTGGTAATTTATAGAAATAGCATATAACACATTTCAGGATGTGTCAAATGTAATAATTGCTTTTAAATGCACTAATATCGTACAAATAAAATAGCGCTATTGGTATATAACACATATTATGGGGGCGTCATGCACGTAGCCGGTTGAACCTTGTCAAGCGTTCGTCACGGATTTGAAAGGCTTAATCCGGCGAACAGGAACTATCTTATGGGCGTCATGGATGAGCTTAACTTCGCGCCGATGGCCGCCAGCGCCGATGAGAGCGTGGGCATAAAAGAGGATGCCCGACACGGCGCTGCCGGGAAAACGGTTCGCGCCCGCTGTTAACGTTTGGCTATGGCATCGCTGATTTCACCTCGGCCGGAACCGTGGACGAAGCCGTTGCCGTTGCCGACAGCCTCATGTATGAAAATAAAAAGGAAAGGCGGACGCATTGACAGGTGCTGGCGCGTCTTCAAATTCATAGATATTAGAATGCAAACCGAGAAAAAGCGGAGGGATTCTCGCCCGATATTCGGGCACACACCAGTTGAGGACAGCCCGGCAGCAGGGTGCAGCGATATTACCGACAGTGCACAGGGCAACGCAACAGCAAAATTGTTAGCGTTTATGGCTCGGGAGAGTGTGGAGTATAACCACGTTATCAGTATTAGCGGTTTGCTCCGGCAATTAAAGTATCCGAGTTCACAGAACGTCCAGAGGCGTTATTGCCTTTGGACGTTCTTTTTGCCATAATTCGGCACAAGGTTGACTTTATATACAGCGGAGACAGCGAAACATTCGTTTTTGCCTAGGATGCTTGGAGACAATAAAGATGTAGCAGTGTAATTTTAAGTCAAGCAAAAGTGAAAAAATTCAGCTTGTTCTTTCATATATAAGTGAAAATTAAATAATAGTTTCATCAGCTTGGTCTATGTGGACGCTAATTCTAAAACTTCCGTATATAATAGAATTGCGCCCGTCAAGCAAAATAAAGCTTGATGGGCGCTTTTTCAACTAAAAGGGTGAGTTTATTGTTTACCATATCGGATTTGGGAAACTTGTTCAAAGCTTTAAACTATCTTCTACCCGGAGTGGCTTTACGAATGAGGAGGACGAATAAATGACATATGATCCATTTTTCAGAACGGATAATTTTCAAAACAAACCTTGGCATGGAGAGCTTCGGATTTTTCTCGCTATTGGAGTCTGTGAAGTGCCGGATAAGTATGTAGGAGAAATACGATCCGCTTTTCGGTGATGGAGGTCTACTGCTGCCAAAGCTGAGCAAACTTTGGTTTGTCAGTCAGCAAGCCATTTCTTACCCCATTCCCTCATTTCAATAAATACACGTTCAAAATCGCGGCCTTTCTCGGTCAACGAATATTCAACAGTGACAGGAATTGTGGAATGTACCGTCCGAAGAATGACCCCGTTAGTTTCAAGATTTTTCAGGGCATCGGAAAGCGATTTTGTGCTAATCCCAAGATTTTTAATTAGCTCATTAAAATGTTTAGTGCCGGCGCTCAATTCACCAATAATTGCAAACGACCATTTGCCGCCGAATATCCCCATGATCTTTTTAATGGAATCCACGCAAAGAGCATCATCTAAAGGCTTCATCTTCCTGTGTCTCCTTTAGTGTATTGTTATAAAGCGAGTGTAGATATATTGCGTACTTTACATATTACACTATCATGCTATAATATAATTGTCAATATCGAGGGGAGCTCATGATATGAAAACAATACTCATAACCGGCGGGGCAAGTGGATTTGGAAAAGGCGCCGCCATGTATTATCTGAAAAAAGGCGGCCGAGTAATCGCAATCGGAAGTTCAGCGGCAAGCGGCGATGTGTTTAAAGATGAGGCAAGGCAATTGGGCGCAGCAGAACGCGCAGTATATATTCAGGCCGATTTGAGTTTGGTTAAGGAAAACCAACGGGTCATTGATGAAGTAAAAAGCCGTTTTGATGCTTTCGATGCATTGCTTTTTTTCGCAACGAAGCATAGTAAAACGCGAACCCAAACAACAGAAGGATTTGAAGTTACTTTTGCTTTGGATTATTTAAGCCGATTTATTTTAAGCTACGGCTTGAAAGAATATCTGGGAAAAGCAGCCGATCCGATTATTCTCAATGTCTGTGGAACGGGAATGAAGGGCGATGTGAATTGGGGCGATTTACAACATAGAAGCAGCTTTGATTCCCAGAAGGTTATGATGCACGGCAGCCGACTAAACGATTTGTCGGGCGTTGGATTTGTCCAAAATGATACTGCCGGGAAAATCAAGTATGTTCTTTATAATCCGTGGGCGGTGCAGACGCCCGGCATGATGGAATTGTATAGCAGCCTATTGATGAAGCTGATGTATAAAATCATAGGAAAGCCAATAGACAAGGCAGTCATTCCAATCACTGAATTACTGGATAATCCTCCAAACGCCGCTTTGTCGGCATATCGGGAGCGCAAAAAGCTGGACACCACCTTGCCGTCTTACAGCCCGGATAATGCAAAAAGGCTTTATGACACTACAGTTCAGATGCTGGAAAAATACCAATGGTTAACCACCTAAACCTGAACAGGAAAGAGGACTGCCCTCCTGGGAGATGAGAGCTTTACGCTTATCCTGTGTTATATGAAATGCTTCAACCTATGATGATGGGAAAACTCTTGAGTACAGGCTCATCTCGACAAACGGACAAGTTGTTCGCAACAAATTGAAGTCCGTCAGGATGCGACTCTGACGCTTAATAAAGAGATTGCGGCGAGCTGTGTAGAATCAGATTGGTTGTCAAAAACTATTCTCATAATTCATAAAAATAACCGCTTTGCGACCGCATATATAAGCGAAAACAAGCAAGTAATCTCATCGGATCGCTTTATATACCAGACAAATAACGACATATGTTACATTACTGAGAATGGGATGAACAACAGAAGCGGAAAGCGTTTCACGAACACTACCATCCAAAACATCTTGCGCAGAGAAACCTATGTGGGTATTCTGAAATGCGGCGAATCCCAATCCGGTGTCATTCCGGAAATCCAAATTGTTCCGCAGGAGTTATTTGACCGGGCGCAAGAAAATGTGGACCGATGTCAGCGCGAGCTTGAGAACAGCAAAACGCTCCTTGACCGTATCAGGATACAATACGAGACCCTTGAAACCTGGTCGGCGGTTTTTTCGGACAGCGCCATAGAGGTTAAAAAGATGATCGTGGCTCAAATTATATCCGCCGTCCGTGTATCCCGGGGTTACAACATAGACATTGATTTCAATATCAGCTTTGAACAGTTCGGGGTTGAGGTTTGACGAGACGCCTTAATTTTTCATTTTTTAATCACAGCTTTTAGCTTTGAGCACCGTCTTTAGCGTTTCTTTTTCAGCTTCGAGCTGCTTTACTTCATGGTGCATTTCCAAATAGGCAAGGAATTGATATCCGGTCATGGGGCGTTTCGCCGCGCTCATAATCAACGAGATCGTCAAGACGCAGCGACTCGCGAAGTCTCTCCCATTCCTCCAGACTGATTTTGATGATCTCTCTCCCGCCAGCCAAATAGCGAATACAATATACCAGATTGAAACACTTGGTAAAGACGGAGGAAGCACAGTAGTATTAACAGGTACAGCAACAGGCGTTCCGTTCCCTATTTGAATCATAGGCGTTACCGTTTCGCTCGGCATATCAACCTTGACAATGGCACTGTTAAACTGAGGCCGGAAAGGAATTATCAGTCCAACCACAATGACAAGCCATGCGTAATAGCGTCCCTTTGCTGAGTAGCGTTTTTCCAATAACGGCGTAGTCGCCATATAAAAAAGCACAAGCATCGACATGGTCATAGAACAGGTCAGCAGCGTAATAATAAAGCCCTGCATACTAACCCCTGCGTTCTTTCGCCCATTTCAATAATTCTTCAATATCTTCATCGGTCAGGGCTTCATCATCATACAAGGTATTGACAAGATTTAGGAACGAACTATCATGGTACTGCTTCATAAAATTTCCTGTTTCAAACTTGAGGTAGTCATCCTTGCTTACAAGCGAAAAATAGGTGCGCTCCTCTCCATGTTTTTCAGAGCGCAGGAAACCGCGTTCAACCAGCCGGAGCATAAGGGAAACAGCCGTCTGTATTTTCCATTCCTTTTCTTTTCCGAGCTGCTCCATAATGATAGTTGTTGTCATGGGCGGTTCATTTGTCCATACCACTTTCATCATCTCAAAGGGCAATCTTAATCGAATGTTGATATAGTTAACGCTATTCAGGCAGAGACGCCCCGCCGGTGCCGAAGTCGATACAATGCCAGTATCCATCCTCCTGCCTTTGCAGAACAAACTGGCGGTACATAACAAGCCATCCCTCCTGTTCTCCTGTACCTTCCGTTGTGTTTCCAGCCCAGAGACCGGGAGAATTGAAGTTTTCCGGTATAACAGCATATTCAAACCAACCTACGATAGCGGCCTCATCCTCGCTGACCTCCATTACTCCCCATTCAACAACCTGATAATCCGTTATGCTGTATATACCGCCAGGGGCGAGACCCAGCATATGTTTGCCGAAAATTTCCTGCACAAGCAGCTCTGCCGCCAGCTCGGGCGTACCATCATAGTAAAAATTAATCCGTTTAAAATTGACATCCTGACTGTCGTACTCAGCGCGCATCTCCGCCGCAAGGAAACCGCCGCCATCATATTTGTACGTAAAATTATACCAAGCAACTGCATCACCTGAACGATAGCAGGCGATGTTATTGTCGCCAAAGAAGGTAAACCCAACGTTGCTTTCGGCGGAAACTACCGTGATATAGTATGGCGCGGTTGCCCAAAGGTCGGCGGGGTCGGCGCTGTCATTCTCAAGCAAAGTCCATATATAGCTGCTCATCAATACGTCATAACGTTCCGCATACCAGCGGGAATCCACCGTATAGGTGTTATACATCATGTCTCCTTCTATAACCAGACCGATATCCATACTGCCGCCCACGTCAAAAAGGTCATAAATCCAAGCCTGATTATAAATATTATCAGGCGAATTACCGGCAGGCTCCAGACTGCCGTCAATCACCGCGCTATTGAAATACCCTGACTCAGCGAGAAACGTAGCGGCGGCGGAATATACGTCCGCATGATCTCTCCGTGCTCCCGCATCGTGCTCCGCTTGCACCGCGGCGTAGTAATCAAGCGCAGGTATTCCTGAATCTGGAAACCACAGAATAACGTTGCCGTAATCGCCAAGCATTCGCTCTACGCACCAGATGCCGCCCTCACCCTGTGTCGCGGGCTGCGAGAGCACAAGCGTGTATACCTCGTTCTTGCTCCCATTTACCGAGTAGTAGGGGTAATAGTTCAAGAGTTTATGGTCTCCGCCATAGGTATAGCCGCTTCGCTCCTCGTCATCGCTATGCGGAATCAAGTCGTTTCTCTGGGTAAAATCGTCTCGAACCCACGGCCCCATCTGGTCATTGAGTGTATTCCACTTGTTACGCTCGGCTTCAACCATATACCTGTCTCCGCCGCGATAATACCGCACATCCGTGGGGAAACAATAGCCGTAATACCATTCTTCATCCTTTGCGAAGAAGGAAAACCCGCTGCCATCGGCGCGTAAATATTGCTCATACTGCACCCGGTCATAGCGGATGATGGAAAACAGCCAGCCCAACCCCGAGTCATCAATTCCGTTCTCAATAGCAGCCTCCACGGAAGCTTTTTCGAAAATTGAGATCAGTGCGTTGTCGTTTTCGAGTTCATTTCCGGTGTGTATGATTAGCTGGTCAATATACTCGCTTGGAACAGCGATGCTATAACCGCCGCAATCATAGAGCACAACATCATCGGTTTCGCTTTTTGCTCCCGTAAAGGTGCAACCAACGGCTACTGCGGCAATTAAAACAACGGTGATAAGTGTATACGTTGCCATTTTCGGTTTCTTGGCAATCAAAATTATACGCTCCCTTATACTGCTTTTATTACCTGTCATGGTGGTAGCCGTGATGAGTAGCGCGGCGCGCTTTTGGCAGGTCATCCCGATAAGTGTACGCCCGTACTCGGAACGTTCATCCTCTCCGATGCGCCGGATTGTACTTTCATCGCAGGCAAGCTCCGCGTCCCGCCGCGACAGAGCCGCCGCAAGCCATACCAGCGGGTTATACCAGTGCAGGGCAAGGCATACGCCGCGCAAAGCCGACCAGATATGATCGCCGTGGGAATAATGTGTCAGCTCATGCGCCAGCACGTGACGCATTGTCGTTTCACTTTGCGCGGCATCCGGCGTGACATATATCGCCGGGCGGAAAAGACCGAACATACAGGGCGTTTCCACAAGCGCGGATTCGTATACAGGAAGCTTACACTCACCAATATCCAGTCGTTGCCGTGACCGCTTTAGTTTTAACGCAAAGCGCAGATTGGCGGCGACAAGGCATAGCCCCACAGCCGTTATGCCTCCGAGCCATACATATAAGGCAATTTGCCCCCAGTCTATGACCGCAGCGCTTTCATTCGTGACGCCGTTATAAGTATCACTCGATATAAGCTGTGTTCCCGGAGCGGCGGGTGCCGGAAGTTCAGCCGAAGCGTTTTCGGGCAGAGGATACGCGCCTTCGGGTACGCCCAAAGACAGTATTGCCGCGGACACATCATTCGGCACAGCGTTCATCACGCTGATGCCGCTGCCACCAAAGCTAACCGGCACCAGCAGACGGATGAGGACAAGCGCCCAAAGAGCGTATTGTAACCTCAGACTGATTTTGCCTCTGAGAACATACCGTAGGGCGGCGATAACCAAAATCAATACGCCACCGGAAATAATCCATTCAACCATTATTGCTCGCCTCCTCCGCCCGACGTAAAATTGCGTACAGTTCGTCTATTTCCTCCCGCGACAACTCCCGCTTCTGAGTAATGGCGCTCATCATCAAACTGACGCTACCCTTATATGCGCGGTGTAGTAAGGACTCTGTCTCCGCAATCGCGACCTCATCGCGGCGAACGCAAGGATAATATTCCTTTGCTTTGCGCCCATCCTCATATCGGATAAGCCCTTTTTTAAGCATACGTCCAAGCAACGTGTTTACCGTGCTTTTTGACCAGCCTGTCTTACCCTTGACTGCGTGCCAGACACCTACAATGGTGAGAGGACTGCGTTCCCAAAGGCATTCCATGATGCTCCATTCGCTGGAATATAGTGTAACGCCGCCTTTCTCCTGCATATACCATCATCTCCGTTATCTAACAATTATTAGTGCTACTCTTGTCAAATATAGCATAGCAGATTGTTTGACTTGTGTCAACCGAAACGAAAAATATCTTTGCATTTTTTACGATATACAATGTCTGGTTCCAGTTGTAAAGCATTTTAGGAGTGGCTTGCTCTCGTAATGACATAGATGGGGGTACAAAATAATACGACACATAGAAAACGACTCCGTTTTCCCTTTCCCTCTTGATTTATACACATTAAACTGGTTTCTGCACCGCCCCGAGCAAAACTCCGTCCGGCCGTGCGTGGCGAAAAAGACCTTGCCGCAATGCTTGCACATACACAGCGGTTGAACGGCGCTTGAAACAAGAAAGGCGTAAACAGTTTCAAGCGCCGTTTTCAGCGAATTGAAATCCCATACGAGCATCGGCTTGCCGTCCATCCTCATGCGAAAGCCCAAGCCGTATTCACAGAAGCTTGAAACTATATCGGCGCAGCGGCCTTGCAGGACAGGATTATCCATCGTGTGGTAGGCGGCGCAGGCGGCGAAATGCGTGTAGAACTCCGAGAAAACGCCGAACGGCCAGTCGGTGCACTCGGCGTAGTTGCGGGAGAACACGATGCTGTATTCAAGCGGCTTGCCCATAATGAGCGCGGGCGGCATGGCAAAGCCGGTTTTGGGCTGTCCCTGTTTAATGCCGAACGGCTGAAAAACTTGCAGACACTCTCTTGTTTCCATAAAGTCAGTTTCAAAAAAGCCGTTACGCCCAAAGAAAACATGCGGGTACTCCATGAAATTGCCGTTTAAGGGTCTCGCTGTCATAAACCCGAGTAGACCATATTTGAGGGCTACAAGGCCGCAAGGTACAGCAAAAAATATCTTGCGGAGCATGAGGCCGACATTGCCACTCATCGGGCGGCAAGGGGTACAATGGACAGACTTTTGAACGGCGCGAAACTTCCCAAGATGGATACGCTGAAAGCGGATTTTCAAAAGCTGGCGGCTGAAAAAAATTCCTTTATACGCGGTACCGCGCCGCGCAAAAGGATATGCGGGAGATCGTGGCGGTGAAAGGTAATGTCGATCGTCTGCTCGGCTTGACAGGTGGGGCAAAAAATAAGGAAACCTGCCAAGAAAAGTCAAGTCTGAAAAGGGGAAAAATAATGGACAAGCCATTAGTAAGAATATCGTATAAACTCGCCAATGGGAGCCAGATTTGCGTTGAGGTTTCAACTTCGGTACAAGAACTGCTCGAACAGTCTGACCGACAAATCCGCTCCCAAAGGCGGCAAGACAGGCGACACCTTGACTTTAAGGTTAGCACAGATGGAAATTCAGACAGCCCTCTGCTGCCAACTTATCAGCCTGATCCTTTTTATGAGCGTTTTGTGCCTGCGGCATTGCGAAAGGAATGAACGTTAAAACGGATACACACAGTCCCCAAAAACTGCGTGGAGCATAGTCCGATTTTAGGTTGAATGCATATAAATATAATATAATAGAGAAGGAGTAATATGTATGATTCAAAAAATATCCTACAAGATTCGTCCGGGCGATAACCTATATCAACTTTCCCGTTGCTATCAAACTACAGTGCAAGCGATTCTCGCGCAAAACCCAAACATTGACCCATATAACCTGCAGATCGGCAGTACCATCATAATTTATCCAGGGAACAAGTATATAGATGGTCTACACCTGTCCGCTTGCCCAAATCCCAACCTGCAGATCGCTCTGTTTAATCAAATGCGTGAAACATGGGCACAGCACGTTTATTGGACACGTATGCTGATCATTAGCATTGTGGAGCGGCTTAATGACCAAAATGATGTCACGAACCGCCTTCTAAAAAATCCTGGGGATATAGCAAAAATCTTTGCAAAATATTACCCGGCAGATACTGCAAAAGCGATTGAAGGGCTCTTAACTGAGCATTTGCAGATTGGCGCGGCACTGATTACAGCAGTGAGAGACCGGGATACAGCACAGGCAGACCAACTAAATCGCAGATGGTACGCCAATGCAGACAAAATGGCGGAGGCATTTTCGAATATCAGCCCTTACTATAGTTACGAGGAACTGCAAAAAATGCTATACACCCATCTTGACCTGACCACGCAAGAGGTCGTTGCACGGGTATCTGGAAATTATCCGGCTGATATCAACGCATTTGATCAGGTGGAGCAGGAGGCCATGTCCATGGCAGATTATTTTACATCCGGAATGATACGGCAGTTCCCGCAAAAATTTAGTTAACAGGAAAGAAATGGAATTGGGCTT